>Ga0194133_10000689_pt1 | contig 64791 bp, 55 predicted proteins | sample TA2KigOf40mmetaG_FD_155448 | JGI IMG/M metagenome (GOLD analysis project Ga0194133, IMG submission 155448) | Freshwater microbial communities from Lake Tanganyika, Tanzania - TA2015055 Kigoma Offshore 40m | ecosystem: Environmental > Aquatic > Freshwater > Lake | place: Tanzania: Lake... | reverse complement strand
CGGGCATCTTGAAATAGGTTTCAGTGGTCTCGATGCCGCCACAGCCCATCACGATGAGCTTGCGCACAAACCCTGGTCGCGCGAGACAAATACCGATCGAGACCGCGCCACCCAAAGAATTACCGACGAGCACGCAATCCTGAACGCCGAGTGAATCGAGCAGCTCCAGCGTCGTCGATACAAAAAGATCGAGGGTGTAGTCGAGGCCCATGGGCTTCGAGGAATAGCCGAAGCCGATCAAGTCCGGGACGATGACGCGGTGCCCCGCAGCGCGCAGCGGCTCGATGTTGTGGCGAAAGTTGCTCCAGCCGTTAGCGCCGGGGCCACTGCCCTGCAAGAGCACCACGGTCGAGCCGCCGCTCGACCGGCTTGCGGGCCCGGTGTCGTGGAAATGCAGTTCATAACCGCTTGGCAACTGGCGGATCTCGGCCTTGGGCGGACCCCCCTCAGCCACGGCCGCAGCCGCGATATCGCTCGTTGTCATATGCCCCCCGACGACCCCCTGACGGTGTCCAACGATAGTGCGTTTTCGCCGGAGCGGCAAACCCGGTTCGTAGAACCAGCCGCCGAAAACGACGGGGAATGCGATTTCCGGACGTCCAAACGTTCAAATGCGTAAAAAGATCATCCGTATTTTACGCATCATGCTTGCAGAGCCCCACCCCCCGGCGCTAGCATCGGCATAGGGTCAGACACGCTTCAGCCTCAGACATTTATCAGGGGGATCACCATGGCTACCGCCGCCGCCCACGTTCTCGAGGATCAGATTCCGACACGCGCCGAACTCGTTCGCCGCGCCCGCGCCATGTTGCCCGCGCTCCGGGCACGCCAGGCCGAGGCCTACGCCAATCGTCGAATGCCGGCCGAGTCCGTGCGCGAGATGGTCGAGGCCGGTTTTTTTCGCATCTTGCAGCCGAAGCGCTACGGCGGCTACGAGATGGATCCTCAGGTTTTCTTTGATGTGCAGATGACGCTGGCCGAGGCCTGCATGTCGACGGCTTGGGTGCTCGGCGTGGTCGGCTGTCATCCCTATCAGCTCGCGCTGTTCGATGACCGGGCGCAGGCCGAAGTGTGGGGTTCGAACTCCGACACCCTCGTCAGCTCTTCGTATCAGCCGGTCGGCAAGGTCGAGGTCGTCGAGGGTGGCTTCCGCCTCTCGGGTCGCTGGGGCTTCTCGAGCGGTAGCGAATATTGCGATTGGATCCTGCTTGGCTCACTGATCTTCGGCAAAGACGGGCCGCCCGAGATGCGTACCTTCTTGTTGCCGCGCAAGGACTACAAGATTCTCGATAACTGGCACACCTTCGGCATGCAGGCCACGGGCAGTCAGGACATCGTGGTCGAAAACGCCTTCATTCCCGAGTACCGCACGCACAAAGCCGTTGACGGTTTCATGTGCAAAAATCCGGGGCAGGCGGTCAATACCGGCCCGCTCTACAGATTGCCTTGGGCGCAGGTGTTCGTACGTTCCGTCTCGACGGCGAGCATCGGTGCCGTGCAGGGCGCGCTCGACGCCTTCGTCGATATCGGCAAGAAGCGCGTGTCGACCAACACGGGCAAGGCCACCAAACAAGATACGAGCGCGATCCTTGCCGCGGCGCGTACGCAGTCGGCTGTAGACGAGATGAAGACCCTGCTCTATCGCAATTTTGACGAGATGATGGCGACGGTACGGGCGGGTGGCGAGCTCACGATGGAGCAGCGCGTACGTTATCGCTATCAGTCCTCGCAGATTGGTCGCCGCTGCGCCGATCTCATCGACGAGCTGATGCCGCTGCTCGGCGGCCGCGCGATCTACACCGACAGCCCGATCATTCGTTACTGGCTCGACGCCAACGCAGCACGTGCGCACGTTGCGAACGATCCGAACCTGATCGGCTCAACGCTCGGCGGCATGTACATGGGCGAGCAGCCCCAAGATTTCTTCGTCTGACGCCATGGCTAAGACTGCGGACTACAACATAGGGCCGCACACCTTTCCGCGCGGCTGGTTCATGATCGGCGTCTCGAACGAGGTGACCGACCAGCCGCAGGGCGTGCGCTATTTCGGCCACGATTTCGCGCTGTATCGCGGCAAAAAAAGCGGCAAGGTAATTCTGCTCGACGCCTATTGCCCACACATGGGCACGCACCTCGCCAAAAATAAATCTTCGTACACGGCGCGCGACGGACACGTGGTCGACGATGACATCCAGTGCCCCTACCACGCTTGGCGTTTCGGCGCGGACGGTCGCTGTAACCACATCCCGTATTACAACGGCGCGATTCCGAAAGCCGCCAGCGTCAAAAGTTGGCCGGTGCGCGAGCATGCGGGACTCATCTTCATGTGGCACGACCCTGAAGGCGGCGAACCCGACTTCGATCTGCCGGCATTGAGCGAATACGGCCAACCGCATTGGGTGCCCTGGAATGTCGACAAACTTGGCGTGATGGCGAGTCATCCGCAGGAAGTCATCGACAACATCGCCGATCTGCCACATCTCGGCCCGATTCACGGCTCGACCGTCGAATACTTTGAGAACGAGTTCCGTGGGCACAAGGCGATTCAACGTCAGGCTGGCGGCCATCGCACTCTGGTCGCGGGCCCTAACGACAAGCTGTATACCGACACCGTTTATCACGGCCCCGGAATTCTGGTCTCACATCTCACCGGTCTCTTTGACACCGTACTGCTGATCACGCACACGCCCGTCGATGACGGCGTGATCGAGGTTTGGCACGCGCTGCTCGTCAAAACGCCGAATGCCGTGCCGACCGATGCCGATCGAGAGGCCGCGCGCGGCTTCAATGAATCGAGCCGACTCGCGTTCCTGCAAGACTTCGAGGTCTGGGGCAACAAGCGCGCCGCGATCAACATTCTGCAGATCCCGACCGACGGCCCCTTCCACAAGGCCCGCATCTGGTACAAGCAGTTCTATCACCCACGCACCGAAGCCAAGCGCATCATCGGACCGATCGAAGGGGTGCACGTGGTTCCCGGCACACCGGGGTGGCCGCTAGATCGCGTGTCCTGATCGGGTGAAGAGTTGGCGTCAGAGCCCTGCCGCGAGCGCCGTGTCGCGCGCCCAGACGTAGTCGGGCTTTCCCGTGTTGGTGCGCTGCACCGCAGCCACAAAAATGAGAGCGCGCGGCACTTTGTAGCCCGCGATCAGCGTACGGCAATGCTCGCGCAAAGATTCTGCGTCGACGGCCCCGCTCTCGTGCGAGACCCCATCTCGCGAGACCGCATCTCGCAGTGAGACCACGGCAACCACGCGCTCGCCCCAGCGTGGGTCGGGCACGCCGACCACGAGCGCGTCAAACACGGCTGCATGCGCCTTGAGAGCCTGTTCCACCTCTTCGGGGAATACTTTTTCGCCGCCGGTATTGATGCAGGTCGAACCGCGCCCGAGCACGGTCACCGAGCCATCGGCCTCGAGCCGCGCGGAATCGCCCGTGATGGCGAGCCGCTTGCCCTCGAGCGTGACAAAGGTGCGCGCCGTGCGCTCCGGGTCACCGAAGTAACCCTGCGGCAAAGGACCACTGCGCGCGAGCACCCCCTCCTCGCCGGGCGCGGCAAACCGGGAACCGTCGACCAGCACATGGATATCGGCGCGCGGTGCGAAGCGCATCAGGCCGCCGCCTTCGGCGGTGCCTGCACCGAGCGTACCGGACTCGGTGGTGCCCAAAGAACTGCTGGTGTGCAGTCGCGGCAAAGAATTTCGCAAAGATTGCTGTACGGCTTGGGAAAAGACGGCGCCACCCGAGCCGACATGCACCAAAGTCTCGAGCGACCATCGCCCCGCGTTCGCGGCGAGTGCGTCGGCGAGCGGTCGACCCATGCCATCGCCGACGATGACCAAAATATTCACGCGCTCACGAGCGCAGAGGTCGAGCGCGTTGACGGGATCGAACCCGCGCCCCGCCTGCAGCACGATCGTATGCCCGGCAAAGATCGATGACAGCGCGGCCCAGAGCGCGGCCCCATGCATTAGCGGCGCCACCGGGAAAGTCACGAGCGGCGGCGATTCCCGCACGCGCTCGATGATTTCTTCGGGCATCGTGATCGGCCCTTTGCGCGAGAAAAATCCGCCGCCACCGAGCGAGGCGAGCAGCATGTCGTGGTGGCCCCAGACCACACCTTTCGGCATGCCGGTGGTCCCGCCGGTATATATGATGAGCGCATCGTCGCTGCGGGGTACGCGTGCTGGCGCGGGCAGATTCGCGCCTGCGCGCAGTGCAGCCCCGAAACCGGTGCCCCCCTCGGCCTCGGCCTCGCCCTCGCCCTCGCCGACTGCGATCAGGATGCGCGGACAGCATCTGAGACTGCGAACGCGCGGCAGGAATTCGCTCTCGATGATGGCTGCAGCAGTCTTCGCGTTGTCGTACAGATACTCGAGCTCCGCCTCGACGTAGCGATAATTGACGTTGAACGGCAAAACCCCGAGCCGGCAGGCGGCAAAGAATCCGATCAAATATTCCGGGCGATTGCCGCAGTGCAGCGCGAGCGTGTCGCCGGCGCGCAGTCCACGATGATCGAGCGCGGCCGCCAAGTGCTCGACACGACTCGCAAGCTCGGCATAACTCATACGCTCATCGCCGCAGACCAGCGCCGTACGTTGCGGCACCTCGCCGGCCACGAGCGCGAGCAGGTCGGCAAAATTGAAACTGCGAGCCATGTTCACGGACGTTTTTTCATTGGGTACGGTTTCATTGGGCACGGTTTCATTGGGCATGGTTTTCATTGGGCGTGGCGGTCACCCCTGATGCCGGATTCCTCGAGCCGCGGCTTCCGCGTGCAGGCTGCGGGCGGCTCGATGAATGATCAACGCACCCAAAAAACTCACCGATATCGCTACCAACAATCCGTAGCGCAGAGACTCGTTGCCGAACCGCGCCGAGAACAGATCAGAGAGCATGCCCGCGAACCACGGCCCCATCGCGATGCCCATGAGATTGACCACGAACCAGAACACTGCGGTTCCGGTCGCACGCAAATCGGGCGGCAAAGCGTTTTGCGTGGTCGACTGCATCGGCAGTATCCAGCCACCCCCGACCAGCCCCATCGGAATGGTCAAGAGCACAACGGCACTGAACGAGGGCACCCAACAGGCGAGGCACAGACAGGCGGTGGCAAACGTCAGCGCGTAACTCGATGCGCGGACCGGCGCGTTGAGATCACGACGTACAAGACGATCGGCGAGGAAGCCCGCGATGATCGTTCCGGCCAACGCCGACAGCAGATAAGGTGGCGCGAATACCGTGCCGATCGCTTGCAGATCAACGCCATGCGAGCGCATCAAAAAAGGCGCCGACCAGCCGGCGAACGCTTGGCCGCCGAAGACCCCAAGCGCGGTCCCGATGCAAAGATTACGAAAACTGCGGTACGCCCAGAGCGCGCGTAGCGCGGTCGCGAGGTCCGCACGCGCAGTATCGGCAGAGGTCTTGGAGGCTTCCATCGCCCCGCGCTCGGGTTCACGCACGGTGAGATAAGCGAGCAAGGCCACCACGATGCCGGGGGCGCCCGCATAAATGAACACGTCACGCCAGCCCAAGGACGCACCGAGCATCGCGCCCGTGACCATGCCCGTGACCTGGCCAAAATAAACTGCGAGACCGAGCAGGGACAGGGCCCGTGCGCGATAGAGCACGGGGAAGTAATCGGCAAGGATCGAATACGCCGGTGCCAGAAAGGCCGCCTCGCCAATGCCAACGCCGACGCGAAAAAGCGCGAGCTGCTGCCAGGTTTGTGCGTAGGCCGTCGCGATCGTGAAGCCGCTCCACACGATGCAGCCCAAAACAATGATGCGGATGCGACTTGCGCGATCGGCATAACGGGCGATCGGGATGCCCGCGAGCGCGTAAAACACCGCGAAGGCAGGCCCGACGAGGAAGCCCATGATCGTGTCCGAGGCGTCAAGGTCCTCTTTGACGAGCTGCGAGAGCACGTTGAGGACCGAGCGGTCGATGTAATTGAAGAGGTATATGACGAACAGCATGCCGGCGACGTACCACGCGTAGCCGCCGGGCTTCGCCACCGACTTTTTGTCCCCCGCCCCCTGTCCGTTCACTGCCCCCTCCAACACCGCCGGTGTCAGCCCCCTCTATCGGGGGATTTCGTGGTGAAAGTACCACTTCGCTGCGATATAAGCAGTCTGGTGGTCCAGATAACGTCGCTTTGCGTAATTTCGATTGACATGGATTACGCAAATTGAAAGGATATGGCCGCCGGATGATTTGCTTTGTAACGCTCATTGAAATTCGCCTTTCTGGGTTTGCTTAGGGCAAATGGCCGGTAACCAGTGCGGAAAAAGAACACGTCAACTGGAGGAGTGAAAATCATGAAGATGAGGCATGCATCATCGGCGGCACTCGTTGCCGGGCTTGTTACCGCGTCCCTCACCGGGCTCGCCAGAGCACAAGAAGTCGATCAGGGTGGCCTAGAAGAAATCGTCGTGACGGCGCAAAAGCGCGCAGAGAACTTGCAGACCACGCCGATCGCAATTACGGCGCTCACCACCGACACGATCGCGGAACTTGGCATCAGTAATAATAAGAATCTTTTCGGTGTTGTGCCGAACGTGCACGGCTTCGAACCGCCCTCCTCGCGCGGCAACTTGTCGGTCAACATCCGCGGCGTGCCCTCGGGCAACGCCAACAGCGTGTCGAACGATCCAGCTTCAGCGTTCTATGTCGACGGCCTTTATGTGGCAAAGGGCTTCGGCGTCGGCCTCGATGTCATGGATCTCGAGCGCATCGAAGTGCTCCGAGGTCCGCAGGGCACGCTGTACGGTCGAAACACTACCGGTGGCGCAGTCAACTTCATCTCCCGCAAGCCGAGTGGCGACTTCCGTCTCGATGCGCGCGTCGGTACCGGCTCCGACAGCCTGCGTGACTATCGCGTGGCGGTCGACCTGCCGAGCATGGGCTCGCTCGCGAGCAGCTTCTCCTATTTCAAGCGCGAGCGTGATCCGCTGTACCGCAACACAAACCCAGCCAACAAGGGCTCAGAAAACCTCAACCGCAAGGGCTGGCGCCTTGCGCTCGAGCTCACGCCCAGCGAAAACTTTACGGCGAGCTACAGCTTCACACACTCCGAGCTCGATGAGTTCGCGCAGGCACTAAAGCCCGTAGGTCTTACGCCGTCAGCGGCTGCAGTCACCGCAACGCCAGGTTATCCGACGAACGTGCAGCTGACGAGCCGCAGCCGGTCGCAGACGCTTGCTGGTATACAGGCGAATTTGGCCTTCCTGGGTCCCGCGGCGGCAACCCAGCAGGTCCGTCAGCTCAGCCAGTGGATCACGGATTACACCGTCTGGGAAAACAAGATGTACGCGGCAGGGGTTAGTCGGCCAAAAGTAATTTCGAGCGACAGCCCGCTGCGCTCGAGCAATGATGTGGACGCGCATGGCCTGACCCTCTCCTGGCGACCGAATATGCCCTCGCTCGGCGAGATCGAGTTCAAGTCAATCACGGGCTATCGCAAAGTCGAGAACATCAACCAGGGTGATCTCGATGGGGTTGACGGTACCGTGCGTCCACTCGGCACCACCGGTCTGACGACGGGCGTGGTGCATGACTTGGTGCTCGCCACCATCGGTGGCCTTTTCTTCAACTCGGTTTCGCCGGCGATTCCGGCCGCGACCGAGTTTGCCGCAGCAGTGAATCTGGTCGATGCGATCAATGCCGTTGGCATCCAGCGTTCGTTTGGTCTTCAGGCGCGTACCAACGTCGAGTCCTTCCAGCAGGAATTCTCGATGGTCGGAAATAGGGGCAACCTCGATTACGCCACCGGTATCTTTTACTACAAGGACGAAGGTGAGTTCCGTAATAATCGCTGGGCGTTGTTTCCGATCTCGGCCTCCGACACCACTTCTCATGATAACGGCACCGAGGCCACGGCCATTTATGGTCAAGGCACGTGGCGCATGAGCGAGGATAGTCCGATCGCCATCACTCTCGGTCTACGTCATACCAAAGAAACCAAGGACGTTACTTACCTGTGGCGTAGTAGCGCTAATCCTTCAGGCTTCTTCGGTTTCGTGTTTGCGGGTCAATCGGTAGCGCGCGCCTACGTAGCCGATGAACTCAGCGAGACACAGGCTCCCGTAGCTAATATCTTTGGTAAAGCCTTCAGCAAGGACTTCAGCAATACTAGCGGCAAGCTGACCGTGGGTTATGACGCCAGTGATGACGTCTACACCTATCTGACCTACTCCACGGGCTACAAGAGCGGCACCTACAACGGTGACTTCTACGATACCGTGAACAACACGGGTGATCTGCTGCGACCCGAGGAGATCACCAACCTCGAAGTGGGTCTCAAGGCGGATATCAGCCCCCGCTTCCGCATCAACGCTGCGGTATTCAACTACGACTACAAAGACATGCACATCTCTACGCTCTTCGTGCGCCCGAACGGTAGCGTAGTTGCCCGCATCCAAAATGCGGGTCGCGCCAAGCGCTATGGTGGCGAGCTTGAACTCACATCACGGCCGATCGATAGCCTCACGGCGTCGCTCTCGTGGTCGGGCGTGCGTGGTGCCTTCGATGAGTTCCCGCTGGCGCGCAACGCAACCACTACCATTCCGAACACGGTGGACTTCGCCTATCGCGCCATAGCTCCGGACAATACGATCACAGCGAACCTCGACTGGCAGCTGGCCAAGACCGAGTTCGCTCGTATCACGCTTAACGTTAACGCGAACTACCAGTCAGAAGTGTTTCCGATAGCGATCTCCACCGACTCGTACGCGTCGGGTCCGGTGATTTTTGCGCAGATACCGAATAACAAGCGCACTGTCGTTAATACCCGCCTGAGCTTTAGCGATATGCAGGTCGGCAGCTCGAAGATGCGCGTCAGCGTGTGGGGCCGTAACCTATTCGATACCGACTACCAGGAATTCGCGTTCGGGTACGGGGCCTCGCTTGGTCTCAACGTCTCCCAGTACGGCGAGCCGCGAACCTACGGCGTGGACTTCGCAGTGCTGCTCGGCGACAAGTAAAATCGGGAGGAACGTGGCCGACTCGACGTCGGTCACGACTCCGAAAACTTCTGCAATGAAGGCCCGATCGACAACGATAGGGCCCTTTTTATTGCGCGGCGCGTAACAGAAAATCGGCGGCCCGTTCGCCGATCATGACGCAGGCCGCGTGGGTGTTCCCCGAGATTAAGGCCGGCATCACCGAGGCGTCGGCGACGCGTAAGCCGGACACGCCCTGCACTCGCAACTGGGGATCGACCACCGCATCGTCATCACTGCCCATACGACAGGTGCCCACCGGGTGATAGCCCGTCGAGCCGAACTTACGTGCGAACTCGAGTAGCTCGGCATCGCTCTGCGAAAGCTCGCCCGGATCGGCCTCTGCTTCAATCAATGATGCAAGGGGGCTGGCTGCAGCGACGTCGCGAGCAATTCGCATCCCGCGGACGGTTATCTTTTGATCAGCCTCGGCCACCAAATATCGATGAACGATCTGTGGCGGCGTCAGCGGATCGATCGCAGCAATCACCACCTCGCCCCGCGATACCGGACGCATGACACAGGGCGCGATGGTAAGGCCCGGGTACTGGCTGAGCGCGCCCTTGCCGCCCTTGGCCGCGACCTCGAGATCACCAGTCACCGGCAAACAGTGATACTGCAGGTCAGGTCGCGGTTGCGCCGGGTCACTGCGCACGAAAGCGCCACTCTGCGCTGCGGGAATGGTGAGGGGCCCACTGCGCTGCAGCAGATAACGCCAAAAATTGCGCAACAAACCCCAGCCGGCGAGCTCGCCGTTGTAGCTAAAGACACCGGGTTTGACCCGAAAGCCCATGGGGACGACGTAATGATCCTGCAGATTGGCACCCACGGCGGGCCGATCGAGCACTACGCTGATGCCTTGCTCGCCGAGCAATCGCGCATCACCAATACCTGATAACTGCAGCAGTTGCGGGCTGTGGTAAGCGCCTGCCGCGAGAATGACCTCGCGTCGCGCGCGAAGGAGCTTGCGCTCGCCACCGAGATCACCCTCGACGGCGCTCGCCCGGACTCCCGTATCCCCCCGTTCAAAAATAATTCGCCTGGCGACCGCCGCGGTATGAATTTCGAGATTTTCGCGATCCTTGACGGGGTCCAAAAATACGCGCGCGGCTGACCAACGCTCACCGCGATCGATGATGGCGTCGTAGTAGCCGCTACCCCATTGTGTGCCGTCATTGAAAGTCTCGGTGACGGGAGTACCGGTCGCAGCAAATGCGGCGATCGCCGCATCGTTGGTCGAATCTCTCTCGATGGCCTGTTGGACACGCAGCTCGGACTTCTGGAACCAGGGCAGCACGTCGGGCCAGCTCCACCCCGTCGCCCCGGCCGCCGCCCAGTCGGCATAGTCGGCCGCCTGGCCGCGGATGTAGATGAGTCCATTGATGTTCGATGAGCCACCGAGCCCCTTGCCACGCGGTAACAATACGCGTCGACCATCGAGTCCCGGCTCGGGCGCCGAGAAATAATGCCAACTGAGCCCGGGTTCGAAGGCGATCTTGCCGTAACCAATCGGCATGCGCACAAAGAAACTGCTTGCACGGCTACCCGCCTCGAGCAACGCAACGCGGTGCCGCCCACCCGCACTCAGTCGGTTGGCAAGCACACAGCCCGCCGATCCTGCACCGACGATGACGAAGTCAAAATCGCCAGAGTCGTGCGCCACCAAGAGATTTAGCCGTCGCGCTTGCGCGTGATGATCTTAGCGACGCGATGATCGTATTTCAGCGTCGACACGGCGATGGAGGTTTCGACATGGCGCACGCCGGGCAGCGCCAGAATCCGGTTATTGGCGATCGAAACGACCTCCTCGAGCGAACTGAAGAGACCGATGCAGAGGATGTCGTAGCGGCCCGCCATCGCGATCACGCAACCGATCTCGCGCATCGACGAGATACGCGTACAAAGATTTTGTACTTCGCTGAGCTGCGCCTGAATGCCGATCAGCACCACTTTCGGCGCGCCGATGGAGGCGACGTTGGTGACTGCCGTGAAGCGGATGAGGTTGGCCGCCTCGAGACGCTTGATGCGGCCACGCACCGTGCCTTCGGTGACTCCCAAAGATTGAGCCAACAGGCGATTGCTCGCCCGCGCATCGCTCGTGAGTTTGTCTATGATCTTGCGATCGAGTTCATCGACGACGTATTCGATCACGATATGGGCGCCACTTCGAAGTTGTACTTCACGACCTCGGCCGCGATCCCGCACTCGATGCTGCGGATGCCCTTGATCTTGGCAATGTCGCGCAGCAGCAGCGAATGCAATTCATCGAAATCGTGCAAGGCCACCAGCGTCTCGATGTCACGCGCGCCGGTCACCACATGCACGCTGAAAACCTCGGGGAGGCGCGCAAGCTCCTGGGCGACATGCTCGGCCGGCCTGCCCTGCACCTGCACACCAACCGCCAGCAATACTTTGTAGCCGATTGCCGCAAAATCAGTGACAGCCACCACCTTCATGGCTTTGGAATTCTCGAGTCTGCGAATGCGGGCGCTGACCGTCGCGGCCGCCATCCCGAGCTTGCGGGCGAGTTCCTGGTTGGTGGCGCGACCATCCTTGCGCAGCAGCGCAATGATTTTTTGATCGACCTCGTCGAGTTGGATTGTCGGCGCCTGTTCGTTGACCTTGGCCATCAGTGCCTAACCTCCACGCCGGCCACCATGAAGCGGCTAATGGTATCAGCGACGCAGGCGGGACGATCACTCCCTTCGATCTCGACCGTCACGCGCACCACGGTTTGAATGCCGCCCGTGACATCGGTGACCGAGATGATTTCCCCCTTGCCCCGAATGCGACTGCCTACGCGCACGGGCGCAGGAAAGCGCACGCGGTCGAGCCCGTAGTTGATCCCCATGCCTGAAATGTCGACACGCATCAGTTGCGGCAAGAAATAACTGCAGAGTGATAGCGTGAGGTAACCATGAGCGATCGTGCTGCCGAAAGGCCCCTGACGCGAACGCTCGACGTCAACGTGGATCCACTGATGATCGCCCGTGGCGTCGGCAAAACCATCGACGCGTGACTGCTCGATCGTCAGCCAGTCTGTGGGCCCCATCGTGGTGCCTGCAGCAGCGCGCAATTCATCGATTGTATTGAAAATACGGGTCATGCGCGTCTCGCTTCAGGGGTGCTGACTGGAGACCGAGAGGATTTCGCCGGTCATGTAACTCGAGAGATCGGAGGCCAAAAAAATCATGGCATTGGCGACTTCCCAAACCTCGGCGGGTCGTCCAAAGGCTTCACGCCGCGCGAGCTCGGCGAGCAACTCGGGCGTCGTGGTCTTCGCCAGAAACGCATGCATGGCAATCGATGGCGCCACGGCATTGATGCGTACACCCTGCGGCGCAGCCTCGATTGCGGCACAGCGCGTGAAGGCCATGACACCTGCCTTGGCGGCCGCGTAGTGCGACTGACCGGCCTGTGCTCGCCAGCCAAGTACCGAGGCGTTGTTGACGATGGCACCGCGTCTGCGGTCCTGCATGTGCGGCAAGATGGCGCGCGTCATGCGCATCACGCTGGTCAAAGAAACGTCAATCACGCGCGACCACTCAATGTCAGTCATGTCGACGACATTGGCCGTACCACCGAGCCCCGCGTTGTTGATCAGCACGTCGACGTGGCCCAAGGTCTCGATGGCGCTCGAGACCAGGGCATCAACATCTGACTGCCGGGTCACATCGCAGGTCTTGGAGAACACCTGTTGTGCACCGGCCGCGCGCAGACGCTCAACTGCTTCACCGAGACGGCGCTCATGAATATCACTGACGAAGACCCGTGCACCCTCTTCGAGGCAGCGCTTCGCGGCAGCGAAGCCGATGCCGGTGCCGGCGGCCGCCGTCACGAGCACCGTTTGCCCGGCCAAAAGATTTCGGCCCGGGGGATACTGAGGCGCTGGTGGAGTGAGCGATTCAGCGGTCACCGCGCGGCTCCTTCGGTAGGCCAAGCGCGCGCTCGGCGATGATATTGCGCTGGATCTGATTCGTGCCGCCGTAAATCGTGTCGGCTCGAGAGAAGAGATAGAGATACGGCAGATCAGCGAGCTCATAGCCTTCGCCGGTGCACAGCTCCCCCGGTGCCCCCACGACATCCATGGCGAGCTCGCCCAATTTTTTACGCCAGGTGGCCCAGTGCAATTTGTAGGTCAAAGCCTCGGCGCCCAGTGATCCGGACGTGGCCCGCGAGAGCATGCGCAGCGCGCTGTAACGCATGATGCGCAGTCCCACCCAGGCCTCGGCAATGCGTTGTCGAATGAGTGGATCTTTGGCGGTGCCGTTCTCGCGGGCTGCGGCGATCAGCAGATCGAGCTCGTTGCGAAAAGTCATCTGTTGCGCGAGCGTGGACACACCGCGCTCGAAAGCGAGCGTGCCCATGGCCACCTTCCAACCTTCGCCCGGCTTGCCGACGCAATATTCGGCCTTGGTACGCGCACCATCAAAGAATGTTTCGTTGAACTCGGCATCGCCCGTCATCTGCCTGATCGGTTTGACGGTGACGCCCTTTTGTTTCATGGGTACGAGCAGGTAGGAGATTCCCGCCGGACCCTTGCTGCCTTCTTCGGTTCGACACACCACGAAACACCAGTCCGCGAACTGCGCGAGCGAGGTCCATATTTTTTGACCCTCGACGACCCACTCGGGACCGTTTGGACCATGTTCAAGCCGCGCGCGCGTGCGCACGTTCGAGAGGTCAGACCCTGCATTCGGTTCACTGTAGCCCTGGCACCAGAACTCCTCGCCACGGGCAATCGGCAACAAAAAGCGCTCGCGCTGCAGCTCGTTACCGAAGTGCAGAATGGTGGGCCCCGCAAGCTCGGTGCCGAGATGCCCGACCCGCCCCGGCGCGCCCGCGCGGGCGTATTCCTCGGCGAATATCACTTGCTCGGCGAGCGAGGCATCGCGACCGCCGTATTTCTCGGGCCAGCCGATCACGCTCCAGCGCGCGCGGCCGAGTGCCCGCTCCCACTCCATGCGCTGCTCGGCACGAAAGGTTTGACTGACGATGCCACGAATGTCGGCGAAGGGCCCCGAGATTTGCGCGTTGAGCCACGCCGCACACTCGGCACGGAAAGCCTCTTCGGCTGCAGTAAAGCGAATTTTCATGGGATCCCTGTTGCGGCGTCGAGTCCGATCAAGCTCGCGATGCGCTCGCGGTGATGTTGCGGATGACCGAGCAAGTTGATCGTCGAACGTGCGCGCTTGAAAAAGAGATGCGTGTCGTATTCCCACGTGAAGCCGATGCCACCGTGCAACTGAATGGCATTGCCCGCGACTTCGTGAAAGCCCGTCGAGCATTGAACTTTGACCAGCGCTGCCGCCTCGGCAAGCTCCTGCGCACCACGCGATCGATCAGCCCGATACTCATCGACCACGCAGGCCGCGTAATAGACCGCCGAGCGCGCCGCCTCACAGACCACCATCATATCGGCGAGTCGGTGTTTGATGGCCTGAAAGCTGCCGATCACCCGTCCAAACTGCACGCGCTGACTCGTGTAACCCGTGGTGAGTTCAAGCACCGCCTGCATCGCTCCCAATTGCTCCGCGGCCAGAGCCACTTGGGCGATCTGCAAACCCCGCTCGACACAGGGCGTGCCACCATCGGCCAGCACAGCCTGCGGCCGGGCATCTTTGAATAGGAGTCTCGCGTAAGGCCGCGTGAGATCCATGGCGGTCAATTTTTTGATCTCGAGACCCGCAGTGCCGGCCTCGATCGCGACCAAGGCAAGCCCGCCCCTGCCAGCACGCCGATCATGCGCCACCACCACAAAGATATCAGCGGTGTGTCCGTTGAGCACAAACGAGGCATGGCCCTGCAGCAGCGCATGACCATCGCGCTCGATGAGCTCGGCCGCGACGGCGAGCTCGCCGTAACGACCGCTATCGCCCGTGATGGCGGCCGCCGCACTCGCCTCACCGCTCGCAAGGCGGGACAAGATCGCATCGCGCATCTCGCTGGCTGCAGACTCGAGCAGCAAAGCACTCGCGATCCCCGCGGAGGCCAAAAACGGCCCGCCGTAAAGACCGCGTCCCTGCTCCTCGAGCAGGATCGCAAGTTCCACCATGCCTAGCCCACTACCGCCTGTGGACTCAGGCAGCGCGATCCCCGCCCAGCCGAGCTCACGGGTCATGGCCTGCCAGAGCGCCGGATCATGACCCTCGGGTCGCGAGATATCTTTGCGCAGTTGCGCGATGCTCGCGCGTTCAGTCAAAAATTCTCGGGCGGTTTCGCGGATGAGATTTTGGTCATCGGTAAAAGCGAATTGCATCGGCGACCTCAGCTTCCCCAGACTTTCTTTTGTGGCGGCCGCTCGGCGACGAGCTTGGCAATGACCGGGCCGAGCTCGGCCGGTTGCCAGCGCGCACCCTTGTCGATGGTCGGCCCATCGTTCCAGCCGTTTTCCAGCGTGATGCGCCCCCCTTCGATATCGAAAACCATACCGGTCACATTCGAAGATTGCGCACTGCCCAACCAGACGACGAGCGGCGCGATATTGGCAGGGCTCTGTCGATCGAAGCCGCCGTCGGGCGCACGCATTTTGTCGGCAAAGGCCTGCTCGGTCATGCGCGTTCGGGCGGCGGGCGCGAGCGCGTTGGCCGTGATGCCATAGCGGCGCAACTCGACCGCCTGCACCAGCGTCAGACTCGCGATGCCGCCCTTCGCGGCCGAGTAGACACTTTGACTGAGGCTGCCCTGCAGACCAGCGCCCGAGCTCGTATTGATGATGCGCGCATCGACCGGACGACCCGCCTTCTGTTCGGCTCGCCAGTGTGCAACCGCATGGCTCGTCACACAGAAGTGACCGCGCAGGTGTACGCGGATGACAGCATCCCATTCTTCGATGGTCTGACTCACGAACATGCGATCGCGAACGAAACCGGCATTGTTGACGGTGACATCGAGCCGACCAAAAGCCTGTACCGCGGTCTGCACGATGCGCGCTGCACCCTCCCAGTCGGCGACATCATCGCCATTGGCAACGGCTTGGCCGCCGGCGCTGCGGATCTCATCGACGACAGCCTGCGCGGTCGAAAGATCATGGCCTTCGCCGGTCAGACTGGTGCCTAAATCATTGATGACGACTTTGGCGCCCTCGCGCGCAAACGCCAGAGCGTACTCACGGCCGAGACCGCGCCCTGCGCCCGTGACAATGACGACGCGGTTCTCGCAGATGCCACTCATGAATTCTTTGCTCCCCTCGATGGGCCCGTGTCACTCGATGGGCTAGCGCTGCCCGAGGCCCGCAGGTTTTCAATGATAGTGACGTTGGCCTGGCCACCGCCCTCGCACATGGTCAACAGGCCGTATCGCCCGCCGCGACGCTCGAGCTCACCGAGGAGCGAGGTCATGAGCCGCGCGCCGGTCGCGCCGAGCGGGTGACCGAGCGCGATCGCGCCGCCGTTGACGTTGATTTTTTGCGGATCAACGCCGAGTTCGCGTTGCCAGGCGAGGACCACCGAGGCAAATGCTTCGTTGATCTCGAAGAGATCGATATCTTCGAGCCGCAGGCCAGATTTTTTGAGGGCGTACTGCGTCGCCGGTATCGGCGCCGTCAACATCCAGACGGGATCGGCCGCTCGGACACTCAGGTGAACAATCCGCGCACGCGGCGCAAGGCGATGCTCACGCACGGCATGTTCCGAAGCGACGAGCAAAGCCGCAGAACAGTCGGCGATTTGGCTCGCCACTGCAGCCGTAACGCGACCGCCCGCTTGCAAAGGTTCGAGGGTTGCCATTTTTTCGAGCGAAGTGCCACGACGCGGCGTCTCATCGCGCGCAAAGGCGCCAACCGGTGAAATCTCGGTATCAAAGAGACCACCATCGATGGCCGCGATCGCCCGTTCGTTACTGGAAAGCGCGAAGCGCTCCATATCGAGGCGCGAGATCTGCCACTTCTCGGCAATCATTTCTGCGGACCGAAACTGGGAGACTTCCTGCTCACCATAGCGAGCGCGCCAACCCGGCGAGTCGCGGAATGGATCGCGAAACCCTAGCGCCTGCCCGGCGATCATGGCCTGTGAAATCGGTATCAAATTCATCTGCTGCACGCCGCCCGCGACCACGAGGTCCTGCGTGCCACTCATGACGCCCTGCGCCGCAAAATGCAGCGCCTGTTGCGATGAACCGCATTGACGATCGATGGTCGTGCCGGGTACGTGCTCGGGCAGACCCGCCACCAACCAGCAGGTGCGCGCGATATCCCCCGCCTGCGGACCGATGGTGTCGACGCAACCCAAGACCACATCCTCGATCGCCGCTGGATCGACTGCGTTGCGTTGCATGAGCGCTACGAGCGAATGCGCCCCGAGATCTGCGGGGTGCATCGCGGCAAGGCTGCCCTTTTTACGTCCTATCGGAGTGCGAACCGCATCGATGATGTACGCCGTGCTCATGCCCATTGCGCCTCGAGTTCACCGCGCAGCAGACTGTGATGCACGGCAGAAAATTGTGCAGAGCGACCGCCGTTGAGACCGGCCAACGCCCAAGCGCGCTTGGCGTAGAACTGCAGATCGACTTCCCAGGAATAGCCCATGGCGCCGTGTACCTGAATGGCGGCTCGCGCCGCACGATCGGCGGCATCAGCAGCCGCAACGGCCGCATGGGCAACACGAACGGGCGCGAGAGTCGCCGCGGCGGCATAGACCACCGGGCGCGCGAATTCGAGTTTGACCATGACATCGGCCAGCGAATGTTTGACCGCTTGGTTGCTGCCGATGGCCTTGCCGAATTGCTTGCGCTCGAGCGAATAGGCCACGGCGATCTCCAGCATTCGTGAGCCAAGCCCCAGCAGCTGCGCGGCGTTCAATACCGTACTGCGCGCCCGCGCGGCCTGCCATGCGCTCGCTGCCGCAGAGCGTGTCACCAGGGCGATGGGCTTGGCGTCGGTGAGCGCGATTTCGCTCAGCCGCCGCAGAGGGTCAACGCTCTCGCGGTGCGTCAAAGAAATGTCGCACGCACGATAGAGCGCGAGCTCGTCATCACTGCGGCCGAGCAGAAAATATTGCGCAAACGCCGCATTGGCCAGCATCGTGGTGCCCGGCGTAGCGCTCAGCACCAACGCGGAGCCCGCGAGCGTCTCTTGCAGCGTGCGATCGTCGAGCTCGCCTGGCGCAGCCCATACCAGCGCAGCCAACAAAGGATGCGCAACGCCCTCGACGTCGATCAAAGGCTCCGGAAGCGCAGCACGGCCGGCCTCTTCGGCGAGCAACACGAAATCGACGACGCCGAGACCGAGCCCGCCCTGCTCTGCAGGTACCAGCGCTCCGGTGAGCCCCAGTTCCGCAAGCCGCGCGCGACGCGTGGCGCAAGCCGCCTCGAAACCTGGCAGATCGCGGGCGTCAGCCGCGCGACGCAAATCACCGCCCTGACAGTGATCGGTCAGCAGATCGCGCAAAGATTGCGCCGCCAGTCGTTGCTCTTCGTCGAAGGTGAAGTCCATGGCTTCAGCCTTTGGGCATGCCGAGTACGCGCTCGGCAATGATACTGCGCTGGATTTCATTGGCGCCCGCGTAGATCGGACCCGCCAGCGAAAAGAGAAAACCGTCCATCCATCGTGTGGCTTCGTCTGCGGCTTTGGCGAGAGCACTGCCCTCGCCGCCGCCGAGCCCACGCAATTCAGCCCGCGCACCCAGAATGGCAAGCGCGGCTCGGTGCATGGAAAGATCGAGTTCGGACCAGAATATTTTATTGAGGCTGGCTTCGGCGCCGATCGAGCCACCGGCGATCAATCGCGAGGCGGTCATGTAAGTCGAGAGCGCGTAGGCCTCGGCATCCATCCAGCACTGGGTGACCGTCGCAGCGACGCCGGGATCGATCGGGGCCGCCTGCTGCGCCTCGCGTCGATAAAGCTCGATCAGACGCTGCGCGGTGCGCTGAAAACGTGCTGGGCTGCGCAGCATCAAGCCGCGCTCGAAGCCCGCCGTCGCCATGGCAATCGACCAGCCCTGCCCCTCATCACCAATGCGGTTGGCCACCGGGACCCGCGCATTCTCGAAAAAGATTTCGGCAAAACCCGACTCGCCATCGAGTTGCGGAATACCGCGTACCGTGACCCCCGGCGTGCGCAGCGGCACCACCACATAGGAGAGCCCGCGGTGGCGCTCCGATGCGCCATCGGTACGAAACAAGCCGAAACCCCAGTCTGCGTAGACGGCACGCGTCGACCAAATCTTGTGACCGTTGATGACGTAATCGTCGCCGTCACGAATGGCGGTCGTGCGCAGCGCGGCAAGGTCTGAACCTGCCTGCGGCTCAGACCAGACTTGAGCCCAAATATCTGCGCCGGAGGCGAGCCGCGGCAAGAAGCGGGACTTTTGTTCTGACGTGCCGTATTCCATCAGCGTCGGGCCGAACAGGAACACGCCGTTCTGATTGACGCGTCCCGGCGCATCGACCCGGTAATACTCTTCTTCGAAAATCAGCCACTCGATGAGATCGAGCCCGCGCCCGCCGTATTCCTGCGGCCATGTCACCATGCTCCAGCGACCACTGTGCAGCTTGGACTCCCAACGACGATGCGCCTCGAAACCCTCTGCGGTGTCGTACGACGGCAGCGGCTCCCGCGGTACATTCGCCTCCAGCCAAGCGCGTGCTTCGGCGCGCAGCGCGTGCTGTTTCGGCGTGTATTGCAGATCGATTGCCATGCCCGTGCGATCGCGCGCTCAGAACTTTGCCGCTTCTTTGCCTTCGACGAAGGCATCGCGCGATTTTTGCGAGTCAGGACTCATGTACATCTCGAGCGTGAAGCCCTGCTCGAAGCGGTACGAGCGATCGACATCGACCGGCTCGATGCCGTTGAGCGATTCTTTGGCGAGCACCAGCGCACGACGACTCTTGCCGGCAATGACGGTGCAAAATTCGCGCGCTTTCTCGAGGAGTTCGGCACGCGGCACCACCTGCTCCACCGCGCCAAGCCGATAAGCCTCGCTCGCCGGACACTTGCCGCCGGTGAAAAAGAGCGCTCGCACCTTGTGCAACGGCAGCATGCGCGCAAGGTGGGACGCACCGCCCATGGCGCCGCGGTCGATTTCCGGCAAAGAAAAAAAGGCATCGTCTGCGGCGATGACCACATCGCTCGCACCACAGATACCGATGCCGCCGCCGATGATGAAACCGTGAACCGCAGCCACCACCGGAACCTCGCAGGCGCGCACCGCGCGAAAGGTCAGGTAATTGCCGCGATTGACCTCGACGATGCGCTCCGGATGACCCTGCAATTCTTTGATGTCGACACCGGCACAAAATCCCTTGCCCTCGCCACGGATCATCACGCAGCGTACTTCGGGATTACGCCCGGTGCGTTCAATGGTCTCGGCCAGCTCGAGCCAGGTACGGGCATCGAGCGCGTTCACCGGCGGGTGCGCGAGCACGATCTCGGCCACACGCTCATGAATTTCGACTTTGATCGGCATATCACACCCCTTTGCAGAGCTGGCGCAGGCGCGCCTCGGCCTCGCCCACCATGCCGGCAACGAGTTCATCGCAGCTCGGCAGATCACCGAGGATGCCGGCCACCATCCCCGTGGACATCACGCCTTCTGAGGGTCGACCCTGAATCATTGACCGTTCGATCAACACCGGTGAATTGGCCGCCATCAGTGCCTGTCCGAAAGACAGCCCGCCCTCACGCTGCATGCCGCGAGCTGCGGTCACAAGCTCGCCGAGTTTGGCGCCTGTCAAACGTTTGAGCCGCAGCGCATTGCGTAGCGCCCCTATCAGAAGCTGCAGCGGACCTGCGTGTTCGATATCAGCCAAGACCTCGTTGCGGATCAATCGATGCTGCAGGCCATCGAGCCGTGTCGTGAGGACAATGTCATCAAGCCCCGCAGTGACGTAGCGCTTTTTGGTGACTTCGGGAACGGGACAATCCCGGGTCATGAGAAATCGGGTGCCCATGGCAACCCCTGCCGCCCCGTAAGCGAGCGCGGCGGCAAGGCCGCGACCATCAAAGAAACCGCCCGCCGCAACTACTGGAACTTTGACGGCATCGAGCACCTGCGGCAACAGCAGCGTAGTCGGCACGGAGCCGGTGTGGCCACCGCCCTCACCGCCCTGGATGGTCAAGGCATCGACGCCGATCTGCACCATTTTTTGAGCATGACGGAGAGCGCCGACCGTGGGCATGCAGACGATGCCGGCATCACGAAAGCGCTTGATCATGGCCTTGTCGGGGCCGCGCCCGAAACTCACCGCCTTGACCTTGGCGGCGATGATGGTGTCTACGATCTGTGCCGCGCCCGGCTGGAACATGTGGAAATTGACGCCGAAGGGACGATCGGTGAGCGAGCGCACCTGCTCGATCGCGGGACCGACTTCTTCGGCACGCAGCGAAGCAGCTGCAAGAAAGCCGAAAGCACCCGCGTTGCAGGACGCGGCGACAAGCTCGGGTCGCGCCACCCAACCCATCGCGGTCTGCACGATCGGATAGCGGCAGCCGAGCATATCGACGAGCGGCGTGTGCAACAGGGTGGTCACCACTCAGCCCTCGCGAGTCGGTTTTTCTTTGTTGGCGCTGGCCATCGATTTGACGTCCATGCCGCCGAGATTGTTGCCCATGGTGAGATCACCCTGCGCGTGCGCAAAGTGATGCATATGGAACACGGCGTCCATCGCCGAACGCTTGCCCTGCAAATCTTCGACGTGATTGATCGCCTGCTTGGTGAGTGCGAGCCCGAGCCGCGGCATGCCGGCGATCCGCTCGGCAAGCTGCGTGGTCGCGGTCTCGAGATCGGCGCGCGGCACGACGCGGTTGACCATGCCCATCTGACAGGCGCGCTCGGCACTCATGCGCTCGCCGGTGAACAGGAATTCTTTGGCGATGCGCGGATTGAGCTCGTAAGGATGGGCAAAATATTCGACGCCGGGGATCCCCATGCGGACCACTGGATCTGCAAAGTAAGCATCGTCAGCCGCCACGATCAGATCGCAGACCCAAGCCAGCATCAGCCCGCCCGCGATGCAGGCACCGTGCACCATGGCGATGGTGGGCTTTGGCAGCTCGCGCCAGCGCCGACACATGCCGAGGTATACCTCTTGCTCGCGCGCATAAAAATATTCGGCGCCCGGCTTGTTCACGTGGTCGTACCAGAGCGTTTTGCGCTCGGGCCAACTTTTGGCCACATCGCGCCCGGGCGTGCCGATGTCGTGACCCCCGGAAAAATGTTTGCCCGCGCCGCGCAGCACGATGACTTTGACGGCATCATCGGCGACCGCCCTGCGCAGGCAATCATCGATGGCATAAGTCATTTGCGAGTTCTGCGAGTTGGCAAACTCGGGCCGATTCAGCGTCAACCACGCCACCGCACCCCGTGTTTCATAGAGCACGGGTGTCTCGGTTTCGTAGCGAATGTCTGCAGTGCGTGGTTCGACGGTTTCGCTCATGCGGCCACTCCCCTGCGTCAGCGCCGGTCGCCCGGCGGATCACCCTTGAAGACAGTGCCGCGCAGGTTGCGCGGATCGAGTCGCTCGCGAATGAGCGCGAGCTGTTCATCGGTGGGCGCCGGCGTGACCGGGGTCTCGGCTTGCACGACGATCGGGAAGCCCGTCGCCTCTTGCACCTGCGCCACCGTCACGCCCGGATGTACCGACAACAGGCGCACGGCATGATTCGCCGCGCCAAAGTCGAGCACCCCAAGATCAGTAATCATTCGACCGATACGCAAGGTCGATGGGACCTTGCCCTCCGGCCAGCGCTGCGGGTTGTAACCGGCACTGCACACCATATCGACTTCACCCGCCACGAATACACGTGTCGAGTGATTGGGCACGAAAATGCTGTTGGCGTGCGAAATGGAATTGCCCGGGAATCCGCGTGCACCGAGGATCGCGGCCTTGGGCTTGGCGTAATCACCAACCACGCTGATGTTCATTTGACCAAAGCGGTCGACCTGCACGGGGCCGACCAGCGCGTGGCGCCGCCCACCCCAGAGCAGATCAAAGGTACGGGAATACGGCATCCAACCCTCAACCAGAGGATCGCGGGCACGACGGGGCCCGAGCGCAACCGGTTCTGCGAGCAGATAAGCCTCGCCGTCGGTCATCAATAAATCGGGATTGAAGCTGAGCCGTGCAAGGCCCGCCGCGGTGCGCGGAATGACACCAATACCGGTGGCGAGCACTTCGCCCTCACCGCGCCAAACTTCGGCGCATTGCGCGATGCAGAGCTCGGCGAGTGTATAGGGGTGAGTGGTCATACCGTTGCTCAGTCAATGGTGCTCAATAAACCGGCGGCGGGATGCTGTTGATCCGCAATCGACCGCCTACCGCTGCGAGGTAATCATCGTGGCTCGGCAAATCGACGTAGCGGGCTCGATAGGCCGCCCAGGCCTCGGGTGTAGTCGCCGCGTTGTATTCTTTGAGGTGATCGATGTCGATGCCGTAGCCCGGCACGCCAGCCGTCGGGTGCGCACCAAAGGGCGTCTCGACCACGCCGGTCACGACCGAGCGCTCAAAGGGCTGATAACGCGCGCGATCATGATTGCAGATCTTGGCCGTGGCCACGATCTGCTCACAGCTCACATAAACGCGCTCGGCGGCCCGACCCATGAGATCGTCAAAGAAAGGATCGGGACTCAGGATGACACTGTTGCCACGCTCGTCCGCCTCGGTGACGTGCAGCAGCGCCGCATCGAGCCGCAGCGCAGGCATGGCGACCAAGGTCGAAGCATCGTGATAAGGCGAGCGCACGAGCCGGATGCTCGGATTGCGCGCCACGACGTCGGTCCCGAGGCCCACGGGTGTCGGCAAAAACGGCACGCGCATCGCCGCGGCCCGCAGACCGAGCTGCACCATGCCCTCGTCGAGCTCCATCACTTCGAAAGCACCGGCCTGACGCGCATTGCGGAAATGCATGTCGAGCGGCAGTACATCGAGCGAGACGAAGCCGAAAATCAATTTGCGCAGTTTGCCCGCTGCCGCGAGCAGTCCCACGTCCGGACCCCCGTAGGAGACTACGGTCAGATCGCACAGCGGCGAACGCAGGATTTCACGTACCAAAGCCATCGGCTTGCGTCGCGTGGCCCAGCCACCGATACCGATCGTCATGCCGTCGCGCAGTTGAGCGACGACGTCTGCTGCAGTCATTTTTTTGTTCATGCGGGCGTCTTCATGCCGGCGGTGGCGACCACTTGTGACCCCAGGTGTCGGCAATCAGGCTGCGGGTCGGCACCCATGTGCTCCAGTCCGGTGTCAGCCCCATGCAACCGACCTCGAGATCGAAGCCGCCTGGTGTTGCGACATAGAAGCTGATCATCCCGTCATTCGAGTGCCGGCCGAGCGACGAAGAAATGTGATAACCGGCGGCGACACAACGATCGAGCGCACGACCGACATCATCGATGTCGCGCATTTCGACCATGGTGTGCACGAGACCCGAAGGCACCGGCATCGGAATGAGCGCGAGACTGTGGTGACGCCGACAGCTTGCGTGCAAAAAACGTATGCACAGCTCGGGCACGGCAGGATCCGGAGACATCACGAGACGCATCTCGTCGGTATCACCGAAGCCGAGCAAAGATTTGTAGAAGTCGACGCTGCGCTCGAGTTGCGGCGTCGGCAGCACGACATGCCCCGCACCGAGATCGCCGGTGACGAAACCGGAGACGCCCTGCGATGACATGAACGGGTCGTAGCCACGGAAGCGACCCCAATAAAGTTCGAAGGCGTTGCCATCGGGATCGGTGCCCGCCACCAGACCATGCGCGCAACGCGCCTTGATTTCGGCAGCGCTACCGTCGCGCAGGGCGACACCCGCGGTGCGCAAACGTTTCACCGTCGCGTTGAATTCGGCCTCGCTCGACATCTCCCAACCGGCGGCGATGAAGCGATCGGCTTCGCCTTTTTCGATGACGAAGCGGAACGGTCGATCATCGGTGCGCAGCCACAAGCTGCCCTCCGGCGCCTCTGCCGGCATCAGGCCGATGACATCGGCGCCGAAGCGCCGCCACGGCGCGAGATCGCGCGCCATGACCCGAACGTAACCCAGTGAGTGAACCGCCATCTTGAAACCCCGCTTGCGACAAGCCGCCTTGCGCAGATCAACGACACCGCACGAATTTCACGAAACCGCGTCGGCGACCCCTTATTTTTGCGCGATTATGGCATCCGGAGGGGCTGGAATCATCAACTTCATCAATTTTTTACATGTTTTTTTACGCATCTTGCTTGTCCCTGGGGAATCACGCGGGCCATAATCGATTCGTCATTTCGGGGAGTCACCACATGTCGAACAACTCTTCCCTGACCCCGTCGGCCCGCGCCTTCGAGCCCATCCAACTGGGGCCGATCACCTTGGCCAACCGCTTCGTGAAGGCCGGCACCTACGAGGGCATGAATTTCGCCAACGGGCCGAGCGCGGCCTTGGTCAAACACCACGTCGATATTGCACGTGGCGGCGTCGGCATGACGACTCTCGGCTACACGGCCGTGCACCCTGACGGGCGCACCTTCGAGGAAGAGACCTCGATTGGCGCGGACAATGTTGTGCGTTTTCGCGCTCTGACCGATGCCGTGCATGCCGCCGGGGCGCGAGTCTCGCTGCAACTCGGCCACTGCGGCACGATGACCCGTACGCCCAATCGCAGCACACGCAAGCCCCTCGGCCCCTCGAAAACCTTGAACCTCTACGGCGCCATGGTCGGTGCCTTGTTCACGAGCGAGATGACGAGCGCCGACATGCAAAATGTCAGCGATCAATTCGTCGCCGCGGCTCGGTACGCCGTTGAGGCGGGCTTCGATGCCATCGAACTGCACATGGGCCACGGTTATCTGCTCAGCCAATTTTTGAGCCCGCTCGCCAACAAGCGCAGCGACCCATATGGCGGGAGCGCCGAGAATCGCCTGCGTTTCCCGCTGGAGGTGACCGAGCGCGTGCTGGCTGCGGTCGGCGACAAGATCGCCGTCGTCGCCAAACTCAATTTGCGCGACGGTGCGCGCTCGGGCGTCGAGATCGCCGATTCCATCAAAACGGCGCAAGCCCTGCAGGCGGCCGGCCTGCATGGTCTCGTGATGACTGGCGGTTTTTCGCCGTATTCGCCGATGTATCTCTTTCGCGGCAATTCGCCCGTGCCTGCGATGCTGCAAACCGAAAAAAGCGGTTGGAACCGCTTTTTGCTCAAACTTGGTGCGAAAACGGCCTTTCGCGATACGCCCTTCGAAGAAATGTTTTTTTTGAAGGACGCGCTGCAGATGCGCGATGCGGTGACCATGCCGCTAGGACTTTTGGGCGGATTGCGCAGCGGCGACAACGTCGCCGAAGCCATGCGTACCGGCTTCGATTTCGTGGTGCTCGGTCGACCGCTCATCTCGCAAACCGACTTTGTCGACCGAATTGCGAAGGACCCGAGCGCACGGTCCAACTGCATCAACTGCAATCGCTGCGTCGCGGAGTTTTCGACGCCGGGTGGCGTCCGTTGCGTGCTCGGCGAGCCGAACGATCCTGCGCTCAACACCCGCCCGGCGGCCTGAAGTCGCGGCCGAAATCGAACTCCGGGTTACGACCCTCGAGCATCGCAGCCTGCCGCGCCGGCAGTGCGGCAAGCATTTCCGGATGCGGAAACACCCAGAAACGGCCGCTTTCGATGGCCTCGAAGGTGACGGTCGCCACCTGTTCCGGATTCATACCGACTCGCGCCGTGCCAGCAATCATCGCCTCGCGCATCGCAGCGCCCGCGCCGGCCAGAGGCTCTGCGCCAGCCTCGCGGTGACGCTCGGCTTCAAAGATTCGGCTGCGCACCGCACCGGGCGCCAGCAATGAAACTCCGATGGGTGCTTTGATCGCGGCGAGATCGAGATGAAGCGTCTCGGCGATCGCCGCAAGCGCGGCCTTGCTGCCCGAATACGCCCCGAGCATGGGCGAAGCAATCAGCCCGCCCATCGAGCCCGTGATCACCACATGGGCCTCCCGGCCCGCTTCGCGACTGCGCGCCAACATGCCAGGGATGCAGGCGCGAATGCCGTTCACGACACCTTTGACGTTGACGTCCAACAACCAGTCGAATTCGCGAGCCGATTGTTCCCAGAGCCGCCTCGGCACGAGCACGCCCGCATTGCAAAAGAGCAGGTCTACACCGCCCCATTCGTGGGTGACTTCGGTCACGGTGTTTTCGAAGGCGACGGCGTCGCGCACATCGAGCACGCGTGTAAGGGACGCTCGCGCCCCTGCAGCGAGGCATTCCGCAGCGACTGCTGCAGTGCTTTCGGCTTCGATGTCACAGACGAGCACGCGCATGCCGCGCGCGGACGCAGCGAGCGCGAGCGCGCGCCCTATCCCGCCCGCAGCGCCCGTGACGAGCGCCGTGCAACCGGTAAATTCACGCACGACCGAGGGGACCCTCGCTGAGCTCGCGGAGCGACTCAGTTCGCCTTGCGCACGAAGCTGCGGTTGGCGACCGGCGTACCTTCATCCTGCGGCAGCTCGGCATAGAACTGACGGTAATATTTGCGGAACGCAGAGATCGGACCGTCACCATCGCAGAGCAGCGCGTCGTGGGTGTAACGCTGGCGATCCCATACCACTTTGTCCTGATCGAGCTGACGACAAATATCTTTGACCATCGCTCGCGCCACACCCGCCGATGGCCCGTCGATGGCTGACTTCAGCTGCGTGAATGCGAATCGTACGTGGGTGCAATCGGGTGCGATCGGCGTGATCCCGGCGACCATCAGCGTTTCACAGATCCCCGTGAAGCGCGTCCACGCTTGGCCAGCACCGACCGTGCCGTATGAAATGGTGCCATCAACGTCACCGCGCGGCGTCGGCATCTTGGCGGCAACGGAAGCCACGCGCCGAATGCCTTCGAACTTGACGTCGTAATTGGGCAGGCTCGCCGTGCCATGGATGTAGCGAAAATGCGCGGCATCCACGCCGTTCTCGGCCATGTTCTGCAGTGGCCCGTACACCAGCCACTCGTGTTTTTCATAGTCGCTCCACTCGGGCGAGGCTGCCTCGGGTAGCGCTTCAACCTCAAAAGTGGGCTCAATATTTTCGGGGTGATACCAGGCCCAAATAAAGCGATTGCGCTCCACGAGGCGCCACGGCTTCACGCAGCTTCGCTTGGCCTGCGGCGGGATGACTTTGGCGTAGGGAATCTTGGTGACCTCGCCCTTGCCGTTGTACTGCCAGGCGTGGAACGGGCACTCGAGATCATTGCCTTGAACGCGCCCGGCATGCCCCATGTGGGCGCCGAGGTGGCGACAGTAGGCATCCACCATGCGCGGCGTGCCGTCCTCGCCACGCCACAACGCGAGCTCGCGATTGAAATAGCGCAGCGGTTTGACCTCGCCCGCTTTGAGCTCATCGGAGTAGCTGATCACAAACCAGCCAAAGGGCATGGGCAAATCGATGCCGCGGTCAGCCGCCGAGACGGGTCGATCGAGCGGCGCCGTACGCCACGCGAGCAACTCTTCTTTCGAGAAGCGCGAGAGGTACTGACGGGCAGCAGTGTTCGATGGGATGTCTTCGTTGCTCATGACGGTTGGCCTCCGAACAGGCGGGCAGCATTTTCATACAGGAATTTCGGCCACACTGAATCTTTGAACGGCACATCGAGCAGTTCGCGGAAGATGCGCTCGAGCGACAAACCCATGGGCCAATACCCGGCGTACATGATTCGATCAGCGCCGCGCGTATTAGCGTAATCGATGATGGCCTTCGGATAATGTTTGGGAGCAAAGGCGCTGGTGGAATAAAAGAGATTCGGCCACTTGAGCATCAACTTGACGGCGAGATCCTCCCAAGGCTCGGCGCCGTGACGCATCACGAACTTCAACTCCGGGAAAAACCAGCAGACTTCATCAACGAGCTCGGCGTGTTGCGGTGCCATCGGCAAGCGCGGTCCAGGTACCCCCACGTTCACGAAGACGGGCAAATCGAGATCCACGCAAGTCGCGTAGATCGGATAAACCTTTTTATCGTTGATGGGCACCTGCGGGTTGTTGCCGCAGGGAAAGAAACTGACCGCGTGAATGTGGCCTGCAGCCTTCAAGCGACGTATTTCACGGACGTCGTCCATCCCTTTGTTGGGATTGACGTGATAGTCGAAGATGAAGCGATCGGGATAAACGTCGCGCGCCCGTGTGACGCCTGCCGACCCTTCCCAGTAGCCGACCATGGCGCGCGCGATGTGATAGCGATCCATCTGCGAGACCGTGTAGTCGACGTAGTCGGAATCGGTGGGCAGCACCGGGATATCTTTGAACATGTACTGCGCCGGCATCTTGAAAGCCTCACGACTCTCGCGATCGAGTAGCAGCGGCAGATACGGCGTGTACCACTCGGTATTGGTGGCACTGACCGGTATCCCCAACATCAGATCAAAGACTTTGGCGCCCTGCGGAAAACCCATCTTTTTGCTGCTCCCGTTCCCTTTTGCTCACGATGCGCTGTATCGACGGCGCAGCTGTACTTTATCGACCTTGTCGAGATGGTTGCGCGGCAAAGATTCGTGCTGCACCAAGACTTCAGTCGGCACTTTGTAGGCCGCGAGTTGCGCCGCCACATGCAGCTTCACCTCATCACCGGTAATGAGCCCCGCCGAGGCATGCGGCACGACGATCGCCATCAGACGCTCGCCGAGGCGCGAATCGGGCACGCCAAAAGCGACCGCTTCCGCGAGACCCGGATGTGCGAGCAGCACGCGCTCGACCTCGGCGCAATAAATATTCTCGCCCGCAGAGATCACCATGTCTTTCTTGCGATCGACGATATAAAGGAACCCGTCGGCATCGAGATAACCGATATCACCCGAGCGCATGAAGCCCTCAGTGTCGAAGGCACGCGCGGTCTCCTCGGGATCGCCCCAATACCCGAGCATGTTCGACACCGAGCGCATGCAGATCTCGCCGGCTTCGCCGGGGGCTGCAACGCTGCCATCTTCACGTACGACCTTGAAGAGCGTCGTGGCGAGCACGCGACCGGCCGTCCCCGGATGCGCGAGGTATTCTTCGCCCACCGACATGGCGACCGCGCCCGTGGTTTCAGTCATGCCGAACCCGGTTCCGGGTACGGCACGCGGGAAGGCTTTGGTGATTTCGCTGAGCATGCCCGCCTGCAAGGCCTGACCGCCCGTGGAGACGCTCGTCAAAGATTTCAGATCGTGCTGCGAGATATTTGGCGAACGCAGCAGATCCCACATCATGGTCGGCACACACGGAAACTGCGTCACTTTCTCGGTTTCGATCAGCTGCAATGCCGCGGCTGCATCCCACCGCCGCATCAGGACGATCTTGCCGCCGCGCACCAGTGTCGAGAGCAACCCCGTATGCAAGCCGCTCGTGTGAAAGAACGGGAACATGAGCAGTACACAGGTCTGCGGTGACATGGCCGCAAGCTGCTCCATCGTCATGCCGTAGCGAGCCGCCATGTCAGCGGCGATGCGGTACCCGGCATAAAGATTGGTCCACACCGAGTTGCTGGTGCCCCAGTGACTGAGCACCGCCCCCTTCGCGCGACCGGTAGTCCCGGAAGTAAACAGAATGGTCGCGGGGTCAAGGGGCTCGACCGACGGCGCAGCCGGCCCGGCATTTGCGGGCGCTTCAGCGAGCAGATCGGCGAGACGCAGGGCCCCCGCAGCGACCGCCAAATCGATCACGGCAGCTTCGCGCTGCCGATTATCGCCGCTCAAAGAATCGTCTGCAGCCACCACGAGCGGACAGCTCGCAGGATGCGTCGCGAGCTCTCGCGCACAGCGACTATCCGTGATCAGCAAAGAAACTCCGGTGCCATCGCGCGCCGCCGCGAGCTCATCACCGGAAGCGCGACTATTCATCACCACCGGAATGGCGCCAAGTCGGGCGAGCGCCAAAAATGCGTACACCCACTCCGGAAGATTACGCATGGCGAGCCCGACGCGACTGCCGACGCCGACCGAGTGGCGAGACTGCAGCGCATGGGCGAGTCGGTCTACGGTCGAGGACAAATCGCGGTAACTCAGCCGCAGCGGGCCGTAGACGACGGCGATGGCGTCGGAATTCCAGGGGGCAGCCTTGAGCAGCGCCGGCAGAGTGCGAGGCGCACGAGTGAACACGCGGCAGCGGTAGCCGCGAACCAGCTCTTCGACCAGCTCGAATTGCCCTTCCGTTGACACCCCGACCACCTTGATGTGGAATGTAGCGATAGTAGCAGTTACGACCCCGAAAACAACGTTTTTGACGGTCGAATCGGCTCACAACCATCAGAATGCGTAAAGTTTGCTATCGGTTTATACGCACTTGCAACATGCGGCGAACGCCGCCCGGGGTGAAAAAATGGGTCGTCTTGCAGGTCGAGTTGCCCTCATAACCGGGGCTAGTCAGGGAATTGGTGCAGCCATCGCGGCGCGTTTCGCCGCCGAGGGTGCCCACGTCGCCATCTGCGCACGTCGCGCCGAACCTCTCGAGGCGACGGCGGCCGCCATTCGGGCGAATGGCGGCTCGATCAGCCAGCGCGCCTTCGATGTCGCGGACCACGCGGCGCTGGCGGATTTCGTCGCGATGACGGCTGCGAAGCAGGGCCGGCTAGACGTATTGGTCAATAACGCGCCATCGGTCACCTACTCGGCGATCGTCGACATGACGCCGGAAAACTTTCGCAAAGATTTCGAAGTCAACGTCAACTCGGCGTTTGTCGCTACGCGCGAAGCCTTCAAGGTGATGCTGCCCGCGCAGCGCGGCTCGATCATCAATATTTCTTCGATCAACGGGCTCTTGGGGCTCGCCAACATGGCGGCCTATGGCACGGCCAAAGCCGCCCTCATTCACTTCACCAAATGTGCCGCCGTAGAAGCTGCCCGCGCCAACGTTCGCGTCAATGCGATCGCGCCGGGTGTCATCAATACGCCGGCCACCGCAGCGGGCTTTGCAGGACCCTACGCCGACTGGGGCAAGAAGATCGCGGCTCAGGTACCGATGGGTCGCTTCGGCGAAGCCCATGAAATTGCCGGAGTCGCGCTATTTTTGGCCAGCGACGACTCGGCCTATGTCACCGCGACCTGCATCTCGGCAGATGGCGGCAAAGCCGCAGAACTCGTCGTTCCCCCGCCCTGAGCGGATTCTTTGAACTTTGCGGTCGCGAGTCAGCCAATCACTCAATAACGAAGTAAACAGCGAGGCGCAGCATGTCACTTTCAGGTAAGGCAGCATTGGTTACGGGCGCGGGCCAGGGCATCGGGCGCGCTTGCGCACTCGCCCTTGCCGAAGCCGGCGCACGAGTCGCCGTTTTTGACCTCAAACAAGAATCAGCGGACGCCACGGTCGCCACGCTGCCGAATCCGGCCCAACACTTGGCGATTGCCGGCAACGTCGCCGACAGCGCCGCGGTCAAGGCTGCTTTTGCGCAAGCCGTAGCCGCATTCGGGCGGCTCGATGTGCTCGTCAACAATGCCGGCACCGGCACGGGCCCCAACGACGGCAGCACCAAAATGTACGAGCTGATGGCGCAGCGCAACGCCGAACTTTCGCGCGGCGAAACACCGAAGACCCACGTCGAGCAAGCCGTCTTCATGGAAGACGAAGGCTGGCGCGCAGTGATGGCGGTCAATCTCGACGGTGCTTTCTTTTGCACCCGAGAAGCCCTGCGCATCATGGCCGAGAAAAACCTCAAGGGCTCGATCATCAATATCGCCTCCACCGCCGTGCAGTCGGGCGAAGGCCCCGTGCACTATGTCACCAGCAAAGCAGCGCTCGTCGGCATGACCCGCGCCCTCGCCCGCGAGGTCGCCTCGCGCGGCATCCGCATCAATGCCGTCGCCCCTGGCCCCACCGACACACCGCTGATGCGCTCGATTCCCGACGAATGGATTGCGAGCCTCGAAAAAGCCATCCCGCTCGGCCGCCTCGCGAAGCCAGCCGAAGTGGCAGCCGCCGTACGCTTTCTCGCGAGCGATGAGGCCTCGTACGTGACCGGCAGTGTGCTTGTTGCGAACGGGGGTTCATATTTCTTTTAGCTTTATAAAAATTTTTTACTTGGAGAAATTAGTCGGTCCACGGCAAATTCCGTCGAGCGATTCGCGGAGATCCTTACCGCGCAATATCTTACGGCTCACCGCACTCGCACATGCGTTACAACCACACGCGCTGAGATTTACTGTGAAAGTGCCGTTACATCCTGCTACGGACTATTTCTTTGGAAATAATGAATGCGCGCATCGAAGCCGGTTATTTGGCCTCTCGCTGTGCGTGTGCCCTTGCGGGCCAGACTTTGGTTCCTACCATACGACCTGCTTTAGCTGGTCCATCGCTGTCAATACGACATAGGTTTCGCGGTCGTCACGGCGTACATACAGGGGATCGGCGATAGTTTGCGGATCGTAGCCTTGGCGTTGTAGGTCAACTTTTCGCAGTTTGTAGTTACCTGTCATATCGATGGTCGGTGCGATCCGTAAAAAGTACGGAACCGCGTATGCAGGCAGACGCGCGAGCGCGAACTTCCAAAAACCCTGCGGATCGAATTGGGCACCCTCCTGCATGACCAGAGTGGCCATACCAGCGCGTCCCTCGCAGCCGGGTACTAGCACCCCATAGACGGTGACAGCATCGAGACCCGGGAGATCGCTCAATGCGTCCGCGACTTCGGTGGTCGATATGTTTTCACTTTTCCACCGGTAAGTGTCACCGATACGGTCCACAAACCAAAAATAGCCGTCCTCGTCGTACCGCATCAAGTCGCCCGAGGACCACCAAGCGTCACCGGACTGAAACACATTGTGCAAAATCTTACGTTCGGTGGCGGCGGCCGACGTATAGCCCTCAAAGCGCCCGGCCACTACGTCCGGGAAATCAAGTATCATGCCGAGCGCCTCACCCACTTCGCCGGGTGCGCACAGCTGCATAAAGCCCTTGTTGTCTCGCAAATGGCATTGGTTGTCGGTGTCATAGCGCGCCAGGCGCAAATTAGACTTTTCCCAAAACGGGATGCGCCCGCAGGAACCCACACGGTTATCCAAGTTAATAGTGCTGGTGTTGGCCTCAGTGGCGCTCCAGCCCTCGTAAATTTCAAAATCGCCAAAACGACGCACCCACTGCTCCCACACTTCGCTCGCCATACCGGCGCCTACCATTTTGCGCAGACTGTGTTCGCGCTCGTCCGGCTGCACTGGTGTGGTGAGCAAAAATCGAACAATCTCGCCCACGTATTGGCAGATGGTGACTTGATGGCGATGCACGTCGGCCCAAAACTCGCTGCGGCTGAATTTGCGGCGTAGCAGCAAGCTGGCACCGCTCGCAATGGCCGTGGCCCCCGCTGACAGGGAGGCTGCGCCATGGTACAGGGGTAAGAAGCAGTAAAAACAATCGCTGGGCTGCACGTCCATAGTGATTTGCATCACATCGCCGGTAATCAGCCAACGTGCATGGCTGATGATTGCCGCCTTTGGCAGTCCTGTGGTGCCCGAGGTGAAGATGTAGACAGCCGGTCTCTCGGCCACCAGTCCGGCTCGCCATTCGTTGGGCGGGTTAGCGCTGTTACTTCGCAGCGATAACGCTTGTAAATCCAAAATGCTTGACGACTTAGCGAAGGCGGTGGCCGGGTATTCGATGTCGGGCCAGAGCCAACAGCGAACCCCAGGGGGTAGAGCGGTTTCGGTGAACTGAGGCAAACACTCCTCACCGACTACGACCACTTTGGCGCCCGTCTCGATTAAACCGTGCTCAAGTGCCTTACCGCGCGCATTGGTGTTGAGAAAAACCGTGGTAACCCCTAACTTCATCAGGGCAAACCATACGAATATGAAGCTCGGCCGGTTTTCCATACACAACGCGACTACATCTCCGCAGCGCAAACCCAACCGGTGACCAGCATGCGCCACCTGGTTAATACCCGCATTGGTTTGCGCGTAGGTCAGGCTCGTGTCACCGTAATGCAGGCAGGGGCGATTAGCGTACCGCTGGGCGCTTTCCTCGAAGCGCTCGGCAAGGGTATAAGTCTGGGAGGCCCGATGGCGTTGGCTAGCCTGGCTGCGACGGTCCAGCTTGGACTGCGTGACTGCGCGGGGCACGATGGAACAGCTTTTCATGTGCATTCCCCTCGTCTTGCACGGGCTTAGCGCACCGTGCGCGGCATCTGCAAACCAAATTGGGCAACGAGCTCGCGCTGGATTTCATTTGTGCCACCACCAAAGGTTAGGGTAGTAGCAACGCGTACCTCGTATTCTAAATCGCCCATCAGCAACTCCGCGCTGCTGCCTTGACGCACCAAAGCGCTATTGCCCACAATTTCGACAAGATTTCGCAGAATTTTGACCACGCCCTCGGAGCCATAGACCTTGGTGGCTGAGGCCAGTGCCACCTCCATGCTGCCTTTTTCTAGGTCCGCGGCGATGCGAAAGTTGATCAGGCGCATGGCCTCCAAGCGCGTGTAGCAATCGGCCAGCAGTCGGCGCACCCAGGGAAGGTCTATCGCGCGGTGGCCGTTTTCGTCGCGCGCCTTGGCCCAATCGAGCACCCTTTTGTAGGGACCAAACACCTTGTCCGACCAAGCGCCCAAGCCAAGGCGTTCGTGGTTGAGTTGGGCGGTAATGAGTTTCCAGCCGCCGTGCAGGTCACCGACCAGTCTTTCGGCGGGTACCTGTACGTTGTCGTAATAGGTCGCCGCAGTGCAGGTGCCCACTGTAGGAACTAGGGTATACGAAAAACCCGGCGTCTCAGTATCGACAATCAGGATGGAAATACCACTGTGCCGAGGCAAGTCGGGGCTAGTTCGTGCGGCGAGCCAAATATGGTCGGCCGACTCCACCCCGGAGGTCCACAGCTTGTTACCATTGACCACAAAATGCCCAGTTTGCAAATCGCCGTGTAGCCGCGCTTGGGTCGATAGCGCCGCCAGGTCGGAGCCCGCCCGTGGCTCGGAATACCCAATCGAGAAAATAATCTCTCCCGCCGCTATACCCGGCAAAAAGCGTGCTTTTTGTGCCTCTGTGCCTGACTCCATTAACGCGGGGCCTACCGTGCTGATGGTGACGAAAGGCAAAGGCGCGCCAGCGATGTTGGCCTCTTCGAAAAATATTAATTGCTCAGTGGCGCTCAAACCTTGACCGCCGTATTTCTTCGGCCAACCGATAGCCAGCCAGCCATCCCGGCCAATCTGGTGCACAGTTTGGCGGTACAGCGTACCGCTGTCTGCGCCGCGCAGGGTTAAGCGTAGCTGGGGCGTCATCAGGGCCTTGAAGTAGTCGCGCACACGCAGGCGTAGGGCGTGTTGTTCGGGGCTTAAATCGATAAACATATGCTTAAGACTAGTTGTCGATCATTGACCCAAAATCAGTCCACTGGTGGGGACGCCGGTGCCGGCAGTGACCAACACATTGCGCACCTGGCCCACCTGGTTGACCGCCGTGCCGCGTATCTGGCGTACCGCCTCGGCAATGCCGTTCATGCCGTGTATGTAGGCCTCACCCAGTTGCCCTCCGTGCGTGTTGATAGGCAAGCGCCCGCCCCGCGCGTGATTGCCAGCGCGCACAAATTCTTTGGCAGCGCCGCGCTCTGCAAAGCCAAATTCCTCAAGCTGCGGTAGCACAAAAGGCGTGAAATGATCATAAATAACGGCGGTTTGAATGTCCTGCGGTGCTAGACCGCTCTGCTGCCAGAGCTGGCGCGCCACTAGGCCCATTTCGGGCAGGTCGGTGATGTCATCGCGATAGTAAGAGGTCATGATTTGCTGACCGTGGCTGCTACCTTGGGCTGCGGCTTTCACGATAACCGGGCGCGATTTCATATCGCGCGCGCGCTCAACTGAGGTTATGACCAGAGCCACAGCACCGTCTGACTCCTGGCAACAGTCAAGCAAATGCAGGGGCTCGCAAATCCAGCGCGATGCCTGGTGCTCTGCCAGGGTGATTGGCTTTTGATAGAAAAACGCAGCTGGGTTAGTCGCAGCAAAGTCTCGCGCAGCCACGGCAACTCGGCCAAAGTCCTCGCTGGTGGCGCCGTAGGTATGCATGTAGCGACGGGCAAACATTCCTACCCACGCCGCCGGCGTGTTGTAGCCGTAGGGCAGGTACCAGCCGTAGTTGACGTTTTCAAATGATGGAGATGAGCCGAACCCATAGTTACCCGTACCAAACCGGTACCAGCTGCGCTCATTCATGGCGCGATAGACCACCACCGTTCGGGCAATCCCCGTGACCACGGCCATAGCTGCATGCAGCACGGGGCCGCAGGCGGCGCCTCCGCCATGGGGGACTTGCGAGAAAAAGTGTACGTTTGTGGCGCCCAGCAGGCGAGCGATTTCGTACTCGGGCACCTTATCCATCGAGTAGGAGGAGAAGCCGTCCACCTCCGCTGGATCTATGCCTGCGTCGTTAAGGGCTTGCAGCGTGGCCTCCATGGCCAGCCGTACCTCAGTGCGATTGGAATTTTTGGAGAATTCGGTGACGCCTAGCCCAACAATGGCGACGCGCCCGGAAATGGATATTTCGGTCAATGCAGTGTGGCCTTAGCAAGTTTAGGGAAAGCGGACCCGCACCGTGCCGGTAACGTGACTGCCCAAAGAATTGACGCCTTTAAAACTAAGCTCCACCGATCGGTCTTGCGGGCGCTTATCGGTAACGCTGCCGGTAAAGCGTATGGTGTCCCCAGGGTAGTGGGGCGCGCCCAGTTTTATTTTGAGGTCGCACAAGCGGCTTTGCGGCCCGCTCCAGCCCTGCACAAAACGCTGCACCAGCCCGTTCGTAGTCAGAATATTCATAAATACTGCCTGCGAGCCCAGAGCACGGGCGGCTTCCGAATCAATGTGGCCGGGGAAATAGTCGCGCGTGGCAATGGCCCCGCCGGTGATTAGGGCTGCGGTGATAGGTACGTCCAGCGCCTCCATAGCCTGCCCTACCGCAATCGCATCAAAAGTTTGCACGCACAGCCTGCTTCGTTGTGCCATCTTCGGGCGCGTCGTATTTCCAGCCCAGCGAATCATTGCTTGCGAGCCAGTCTCCAAGAGCTGCCAGCAGATGCTCACTGCCGCCCAAAGCAGCGCCGAGGGCGCGACTCCAGTACAAAAAGCGATGGATCGGGTAGGTGAGGTCTACGCCAATACCCCCATGGACATGCTGGGCCATATGGCCGACAAAGTGCCCGGCATCATTAGCAAGAACGCGGGTGGCCAGAGCTTGCGGCGCGGCGCTTAGGCCCGCATCGAGGCGGTACACCAGTTGCCACAGCGAACTGCGCAGCGCCTCGAGAGCGATGTAGCCATCGGCCATTTGGCCGCTGACCAATTGAAAGCTACCAATTGCCCGGCCGAACTGCTGCCGTTTGCTGACGTAGTCGACCGTGCGGCGCAAATGCGCTTGTGTCACGCCCAGTTGCAAAGCAGCCAAGCAGGCTGCAGCACGTTCGACCACCCAAGGTAGGGCGGCCTCGGGCAGCACTTGCCAGGCGGCCAGTAGGCAATCGTGAAAGTCCAGGTCGGCCACTTCCAAGTGATGCTGGCTGCGGCCCGTCGTGCGCACCACACCGGCAGCGGCAAGGTCTGCTAACAGCAAGCGCGTCTGGCCCTCGAGAACGCCTGCTAGCAGCGCAAAACGCGCGCTTTCTCCGAGTCCCACCGCTGCGATAGAGCCGCGTACGCTGTACCCGTCGGCGTTTTTTTTCACCAGCAGGACCCTACCACGGCTGTCCGACAAGCCCGCCAACGACAGTGCTAGGGGGCTGCCGTCCAGGAGCAAAGCTTTCCATAGGCCTTCAGGCGCGGCCACACCAAAATGATGGAGCGCGGCGACGCCTACTTGCTGTTCCCAAAGGGGCAAGAGCGCCAATGCTCGGCCTTGCTGCTCCAGAATAACCATCAGCTCAGTCAGACCAAGACCGAGACCACCGCGCTCGAGGGGCACCAAAACGGTGTGCAGACCCATAGCAATGCACTGCCTCCATAAGCCCTGCATGAAAGGTGCCTGACCGCTGTCGTGCACGCGCAGTTGATCGTCGCTGCAGTAATCCGCGAACAAACCCTCGGCCGTCTCGGCAAGCGCTTTTTGATCGTCTGTCAGTTGAAAATTCATAGGGACGTGATCGGGGCACAGAGGCTCAGTTAGCGTTCGGCACCGGACGAAATTGTGGTAACACCATGCCTTCGTCGTAGCTGTGAAATTCAACCTGTACTTTTTGGCCGATGCGCACGTCATTTGGGGCGGTGCCGACCAGCTGAGTGATCAGACGCGTGCCTTCTTCGAGTTCGATCAGCGCAATCACGTTAGGGTATTCAAAAGGTGGCACTTCGGGGTAGTGCATCACCACAAAGGAGTACACCGTCCCGCGCCCGCTGGCGGTGACAGCCTCCCATTCGAAGGAGTGACACTGCGAGCATACCGGGCCAGGTGGATGGCGTAGGGTGCCGCAGGCTGTGCAACGCTGAATGCGTAATTGGCCAGAGCGAGCACCTTCCCAAAAAAACTGCGTGTCGTTACTTATGCCGGGTGCTGGGCGCTTGGGCTTGGCGGGTGCACTGGCCGCGGCACCGGGCGCCGCGACCTGCGAGGGCTTAAATTTAAATACTCGGAACAGTAGTTCGCCAACTTCTTGATCCCCACTGGCGATCTCCGAGAAATAGCGCATGACGAAAGTAACAAAATAGCCCGTGCCCAGCACGGTGATTTTCTCGGGGCTGACGGAATCCAAGCGCGTGGTGTAGTACAAACGCTCGCCCTCGCGCACGGCACGATTAAACTGCAGCTCAGAATTAACGGCAACCACCGAGCCCAGGCCTTCGATCTCCATCAGATTGAGGACTTCGAAAGGGTTCTCGGTGGTGGAGCCGGGCGGGTAGTTGCGGAGCGTAAACCCCTCCATGCACCACACTTGCAGCATTGACTCGGGGGCGTACACACCACCCTCGAGCAAGTACGGCGAAGCATCAACCCCCATGATTTCGCACCATTGGCGGATCATGGGCGCATTGACTTTGTCCCAGGCGTAAATGCGTCCGTATTCTTTGCCGACCAGTGCCCGAGCGCGGTCCATCCATTCAGGTTCAACCACGGGTGCACACCTGCTTCTGAGTCATTGGAAAAGCACATATAACGGCGGTGCGTTGGTTCACTGTTTGGCTACCCTTAGACGAGGTCAAGATCAAGGTCAGCTACTCACCGCTACCGCATAATTCCAGATAGGTGCCGCGCAACCCACCAGCGCGAGAGAACTTGGCGCACAGGCAGGCTCGCGCGACATCGACTGAGTCGACCCTGTGGTTTTGACTCTTGCAGCAAGTAACACGTACGAGGACAAGTTCGCGCAGCCGTGCCGATACGAATGATATTTTTCCTCGGTCTAACCGATGGTTCCCTAAGCCGACGCGACCCCGTCTGGCTCCAGAACCCGTCGGACCCCTGAGTGCCGAACCAAAAACAAATAAAGCGCGTTACGAGATCGAATTTCGCAATCTCACTCGTCGGGTCCTCACGCTGGTTGACCCCACAAATCGCGGCTTCCGGCACCCGAGCTCGCACATAGCGTATCGAATCTTCATTAAATTCCATATCCACCTGCGACGGCGATCCGCTGGCCCGTCACATACAGTGCCCGGTTGGACGCTAGGAAAACGGCCGCATGCCCGACTTCCTCAGGCTGGCCCCAACGCTTCAGTGCCAGACTCCGGTGCACCTCACTGACCCATTCGCCGTCAAAACAGCCTTGGGCCGTAAGCTCCAAAAACATACCTGCCTCGATCACGCCGAGCAGCACGGTGTTAGCGCGAATATTGTGACGACCCTCCTCCCGGGCAATCCCGGTCATTAGCGCTTCGATGGCTGCCTTCGGAGCCACTGACATAACATCTCGTTCCGGCCACCGAAGATAACCGGCCGACCCGAGGTGCACATACGAACCACCCCCCCACCCCCTTAGGCGAGGCAGCGTCGCATTTATAACGTTATAAAATCCGTTTAGATCGTGATCAATTACGGTCTGCCACTGCTCGCGCGTCATTTCGGACACGAGCACCTGCTGAGCAAGCGTGCCCGCGCCCACTACAACTGTATGCAGCCGACCGTGGTAATCAGCAGCTTCCCCGACCACCGCATCCAGCCTAGCCCCATCGGCGATATTCAACTGGTGGACCGTCGCATTTCTGCCAAGAGCCCGAATCCGGGCCGCTACAGCATTAGCGACGTCGTGCTTCCTATAATACGTAAGAGCGACATCGGTACCCGCCCTCGCGAATTCCATACAGACCGCCTGCCCAACGCCGCCACTGCCACCGATCACTAGCGCCGCGCCCAACGGAAATATGACGTCGCTCATAGGGGCGTCCCCTCGAACATTTTGTGTGAATAAGCTGATCCTTTGGAAGACTCATCTGTCCCCCAGTTTGAGGCGCGTATCGAGAAACCTTTTTGATTCGATTGCGTCCTAACGACCCTGTTAAGTAAGGTCGAATCTTGCATTAAAAAAACTTACTTGCCATCTGACTTAAGCAGGGCGGCTCAGAAAACTTCAGCGCTTTTGAAACCGGTGCCGTCAGCTGGACGCATTGAAACGCCATATAATGCGGTGGCAGCATTCGCGGTCGGCGAACACTTCCTAACAAAGCTTGGGCAACCGCCTTGATGATTGTAGCAACTCAGATTATCTTGACGTAGGTATGTTTTCCTCGCCTTAACTCTTATATTAGGGGGAACGATCATGTCCGCCACCAGATCGGTAACGCGCAGGTCAGTTACGCTCGCCGTCGCACTCGCCTTACAGCCCGCGCTGCACGCGCAGTCCGATGACGCGGGTCTTCAGGAAATCGTTGTCACCGCCCAAAAGCGCGAACAGCGCCTCGTCGATGTACCGATCGCCATTACGGCTCTTTCGGGTGACGCGCTTGATCGCCGCGGCATCACCGACGTGCAGGGCCTTGAGGGCTTCACGCCGAATCTGCAAATCAGCCCGACGCCCGGTAACAGCACCTCCGCTCAAATCGCCATCCGCGGCCGCGTCACATCTAACCCTGCATTGACGTGGGAGCCCGCCGTCGGAATTTACGTCGATGGCGTGTATATCGGTAAGACGCAGGGTGCGTTGTTCGATCTGATCGAGATCGACCGCATCGAGGTACTGCGTGGACCGCAAGGCACGCTGTGGGGCCGTAATGCACTTGCCGGTGCGTTCAATATTGTTACCCGTAGCCCTAGCGGTGAAGCGAGCGGCAGCGCCACCATGAGTCTCGGTAACTTCTCGGCGCTCGGCGGCAAGGTGTCGATAGACTTCCCGAAGATCGGCGAAACCAAAGTCAACCTGGCGGTGGCTTCGCAGCGCCGCGACGGCTGGGTGGACAACCGCGTGGGCAACCTGCCTACTCCGCCAGGGCGTGCCGCGTCGACCTCGGAGCTCAACAATATCAATAGTAAGAGCGTCCGCCTGGCCGTCGATGCACCGGTCAATGAGTCATTCAAGATCGCTTATCGCGGCGACTACAACGATATCAACCAGAACGCCTCGCACTCGCAGTTGTATCGAACGCTGCTGCCCTTTCTCGCACCCTACGTGTCGACGTCGCGACAAGAAAAGGCCACGGTCGACGGCCCCTCGTTTGAGCGCTCCGAAACTCAAGGTCACTCACTCACACTCGAGTGGCAGCTAAACGACAGCAATACTCTGCGCTCGATTACGGCGAAGCGTAAACTCACATGGGAGGACGGCCTCGACCTCGACGGCTCACCGCTCAATATCGCACATACGCAGCGCCTATCTGACTACGACTCGGTGTCCCAAGAGATGCAATGGATTGGTAACACTGGCGCCCTCTCCTACGTAGCCGGTCTCTATTATTTTAAAGACGACGGCTTCACCGATAACCCTCAGGCCTTCTTCGTCGAGTTTGGACCGCGAGGGGTGCGCTTTAAGTCGCAGTACGGCTTTGAGACGCGGGCCCTCGCCGCCTTCGGTCAAGTCGATTACGCGATCAATGATCAGTTCGCGGCGACTGCGGGTGTGCGTTACACCGATGAAGACAAGTCGATCGCCCGCTGTGCCGGACTCGTCGGCGTGTTCGATTATGTGCCGTGCATAACGCGTGCTAAGACTAGTTTTAGCGATGTCACACCGCTTGCGGTGCTCACCTGGAGACCAAGCGACTCATTCGCCGCCTATGCGAAATACGCCGAGGGCTTCAAGAGCGGTGGCTTCAATGGCGAGGCCGGCGATCCCGCTAATCCGATCCCCGTGAACGTTGCTCAGGTTCAGACGCCCTATCTGCCGGAAAGTCTTGAATCGATTGAAGTTGGTGGCAAATGGCTGTTCGCCGGTAATCGCGGTTACGCGAATATTGCGATATTTAACAACGACTCCCAGGACATACAACTCTCGATCTTTGAAGCCAAGGGCGCTGCTAACTCAACGGTCAAAAATGCCGGCGAAGCCAATGTAAAGGGACTCGAGGTGGAACTTGGTTATCAGTTTCCGCAGGGCACTCAGCTACAGTTCGCCCTCGGTAAGATGGATGGTGAGTTTGATCGTTACCTCGATCGCGGCGTTGACGTCGCTTTCAACCGTGCGCTCGTTCATTCACCCGAAACCACTATCTCTGCCACGGTAGATGCGGCGCTTGGTAGGATCCTTGGCGCTGAGGTGCGCTTATTGCTCGACGCGAGCTATATCGACGATTATCTGCTCTATGCTTACCCAGTTAAAGTGTTGCCGGCAACGGACCCTTCATCAGTAAACTCCGCTCTCGCTAACGACACGCGGGTACCGAGCTACACGCTGGTCAATGCGCGCTTGTCGTTCGACGGCGTGGAGGTCGGCGGCGCCCAAGTTGATGTTGCACTTTGGTCGAAAAATCTGATGGATAAGAAGTACATCCAGAACATGATCGACTTCGGGCCGGGCTTCGGCAGCCTCACGCAGGTTTATTACGGAACGCCGCGTACCTATGGCATCGAACTCACCGGTCGCTGGTAAAACGTTATAGACATTGCCACCTGGTTCCGTCTCGACGGCAAAACGGCTCTCGTGACGGGTGCCGGGCGAGGCATCGGTCGCTCGATCGCGCTCGCGCTGGCCGCTGCGGGTGCCGACGTGGCGATTGCATCACGCACGCAGCGTGATCTCGACTCTCTGGCACTCGAGATTCAAAGTCACGGTCGCCGCGCGCTGATTCTGGCCTGTGATGTCGGCAATACCAGCGATCTTGAATCTTTAGTACCGCGCTGCGTCGACGGCTTGGGGCGGCTCGATGTGCTCATCAACAATGCCGGCGGCACAGGCCCCAACGACCCACTGCGCACCACCCCCGAACAGTTTCTTAAAGCTCTCGAGTGGAACGTGCTGCCCGCATTCGCGCTGACGCAACGTGCGGTGCCCGCGATGCATGCTACCGGCGGTGGCAGCGTGATCAATATCACCTCGGCAGCGGCGCGCTACGCGCAGCGCAGCTTCTCGAGCTACGGCACCGCAAAGGCCGCGCTCACCCAACTCACCCGCTTGCTCGCGCAAGACTACGCGCCGCATATTCGGGTGAACGCGATCGCCCCCGGGCCCGTGGTCACTGACGCGCTCAGCAAACATTTAACGTCCGAAGTGCGCGCAGCCATGGAAAAACGTACGCCGCTCGTACGTCTTGGGACGGTCGAGGATATCGCTGCAGCAGCGCTCTACCTCGCAACGCCGGCGTCGTCGTGGATGACCGGAAAAACCCTGGAACTTGACGGCGGCGCCGAAGCGACGGTGTGGCCCGTGTGAGCGACGCGCAGGACTCCCGCGCTGCGCTGCTTACGTCCGTCAATTTCGGCGATATCGACTGTCGTAACCGCATTGTGATGGCGCCAATGACGCGCAGTCGCGCCGATGCCGACGACTGCCCCACCGCGCTGCATGTCGAGTACTACGCGCAGCGTGCGAGCGCGGGTCTCATCGTCAGCGAGGGCGTGCAACCCTCGATCGATGGTAAGGGCTATCCACGTACCGCCGGGCTGCACGAGGCCGCACAAGTCGAGGCCTGGCGGCAGGTCACGACCGCCGTGCACGCACAAGGCGGACGGATCGTTGCCCAACTGATGCACGTCGGCCGCATCGCGAGTCGCCATAACAAACGCGCCGAGGCGCGTACCGTCGCGCCCTGTGCCGTGCGCGCCAATGTTTCACTCTATACGGACGCAGCAGGCATGCAGCCCTGCGATGAACCGGAACCGCTCTCGATCGCTGCCATTACCAACTTGATCGAAGACTACGTGCGTGCTGCGCGCCTCGCGCGCAAGGCCGGTTTCGATGGTGTCGAACTGCATTGCACGAGCGGCTATCTGCCCATGCAATTTATGGCGAGCAACACCAACCAGCGCAGCGATGCCTACGGTGGCGATACAAGGCGGCGAACCCGCTTAGTCATCGAGACCCTCGAAGCCCTAGTCGCAGCCATCGGCGCCGGACGAGTGGGTTTTCGCATCTGCCCAGGGAACCCATTCAACGATGTCATCGATTTTGAACCGCTCGATACGCACCGTTATTTGCTTGAGGCCGTGCGCCCACTGCGCTGTGCCTATCTGCATGTGATCCGCTCACCGCTGCCGGTAATTGATGCGTTTGCTCTTGCACGTGCACACCACGATGGCGCGCTGATCATTAACGACGGGTTCGAGCCGGATACCGCAGCCGCAGCCGTAATTCACGGTCTTGGCGACGCCGTGTCTTTCGGTCGTCACTATGTCGGTAATCCGGATCTCGTCGAACGCATCGCAGCGGGAGCCGCTCTCGCCACATTTGATCGTGCAACTTTGTACACCCCGGGCGCACGCGGGTACACGGACTACGCGACTCTCGGTAGCTCAACCTGAGCCAATGCAGCCACCACAAGTGCATGCCTGGGTGGTGCGCCGCAATGAGACAGGGCGCTATGCGTTGCGTTGCCGCGTCGATCTTGCTCGCGCTCGGTTTCCTTGCGCCGCCCGCCAAGGCGCAAACCGATCCCGAGCTTAGCGACGCGATGTGCGTGACGGTCTATCGAGAGAAATCATTTTTGATCGCCGCGGTCAGCTGCGTCGGCAGCTTCGGCGATTTCGCCTCGGCCAGCACCTCACAAAATAAATGCATACACAGCACCAAATTCGCCCCAGCCCTTGCGGGCGCCGTGAATAAACTCGTCCTCGAGCCATAGGACCCGGGTACATGGCTGCTGCGATTTCCTTGGGTAAATGTCGTCGTGTTCGAGGCGAGCTCCGGACTCGTACTCGCAGATGCGGGCTATACCCCTGCGGGTCCTGCCCTGCGCGGGGCGCTGCGCTCGATCAGTCTCCCGCGTGTGCATACGGTGATTTACACCCATCACCTTATTTACCATCTGGTCGGCACTTGGGCCTTTTTCGAGGCCGGCGAAAAATCCGAGATCATTACTACGGTCGAACTCGTCGATGAGGTCAATCGAGACATCACGAGCCGCGATCCGACCTCGCGCCGCGATAAAGGAATCGATTACTCAGTGACTCCCCACCATCGCCTGCAGATCTATCGCTGCCGACGCGCATCTTTCGTAGTGGTCTCGAACTCGCAATCGGCGATGATCGATTTATGCTGACCCGAACACCAGGTGAAGCGACCGATCAATTTGGGTTGTCGTACCCACCCGGCACATCATCGTCACCGTCGATTATCTACCGTCTTTTCTGCCCAATGCTGGCAACAGAAAATGACAGCAGCGTAATGTGACAAGCTGACCTCACGCGCAGCGGGAGATGGTAATCCTCGAGCCCCTGCGCGAACTGCCGATGCACTGCCCTACACTCGGCAGCACTGAGGACATCAGCGGTCGCCTCGGGGCGCAAACCCGCCCGCTTGAGTCGATCGCGGCGCAGACGCTCAAAACCCTGAAAGAAGGCACACGGAAATGCGAAGTGACAACGGGCAGTGTACTGCCGCCCGATCTTACCACCAGCCCAGACACTGTAGATCTCCACGTCACTCTGCTCGATACAGCTCGTACAGTTGATCAGAAATACATCGGTTGGCAGAACGAACTGCCATCCAGGTGGTCGCCCGCGACGCGTGCGGCGCAGGCCCGCGAAATCATTTCTTAGGCGGGTGGTATTGATCGACTCGTCGAGCGCATCGAAACCCCGCGTACGGCCGAACCCATTCTCGCCTGTCACCCTGCCGATTAGGCATGGCGCGCCGCGCCCGATGATACGCGGGTTTTAACCGCCGCAAGAGCCCCGTGGCTAGGACGGTTATATCGCCTGCTTACGCCAACGCACGAAGCGGTCGAGACGTCGAATACTTAGTTACGCGGCGAGTGCCAACTTCGCAGCTCGCAAACGCCAGACCGCGCTCAGATCTTGCGCGGCGATCTAGTGCTACGTCGCGCTGAAGCGCGGACGCCGCTCGCGCCACGGCAGTATGCGCTCAAGCGCTGCCGCGAGTCCGAGCAAAGTCGATTCTTCAGCGTAGCGCCCGAGACACATTACGCCGAGGGGTAGTCCCGCGCTCGACTCGGCTAAGGGCAGCGACATCGCGGGCTGCCCAGTAACGTTGGCGAGGGAGGTATACGGCGAAAACAACGCGACCTCGGTCGCATATTTCTGAAAATCTTTGGGCGATAAACTCAGTATGCCCAGAGGCACGGGCGCCTTGGCGAGCGTCGGCGAAAGCAGCAAATCCCAGTCGGCGAAGAAAGTTGCCGACTGGCGCGCCGTATGCTCAAAAGTTTCGCAGGCAGCGGCGTAGGTCAGAGCGTCGATCTGCCGCCCGGACTCGGCAATGAACCAGGTCACGGGCTCGACATCCTGCGGCGTACAGGCACGACCGAGCTGCTTTTCGCGGTCGTTGAGCGCCACCCGCGTGTTAACCGCCACTACCGTGCCGAACGCTGCATTGTAGGCCTTGAAATCGATCGCTGGCGTCGCCTCCTCGACTTGGTGACCGAGCTTGAGGCAAACCTCGACCGCAAGGTCCACTGCGCGCTCGCATTGCGGATCTACCGGAGTGCCCGAGAGCGGCGCCGGCAGGCGCGCGATGCGCAGCGGCCGCTGACGCTGTCGCGTCGCCGCCAGAAACTCACCGCCGCGTGGTGCCGCCATGAACGCCGCGCCCGCCTCAGGTCCCGCGACCGCATCGAGCAGGCGCGCCGCATCGCGCACGCTACGCGTGATGGCGAAATGCGCGCTAAGTCCAGCCCAACCCTGATAGCGACGGATCGGAAACGGCACGCGGCCGCGTGAAGGTTTTAGACCAAACAGCCCGCAAGCAGACGCTGGAATTCGGATCGAGCCGCCACCATCACTCGCATGCGCCATAGGCACAAGGCCGGCGGCCACCGCGGCAGCAGAGCCGCCTGACGAACCACCCGCGGTGAAGCCGAGATTCCAGGGATTGCGGACGAGTCCATTGGCGACCGATTCAGTCGTCGTTGTCAAACCGAGTTCTGGACTGGCCGCCTTACCGACAATCACCAGGCCGGCAGCCCGAAACCGGCGTACCAGCTCACCATCGTGATCCGACTGCATACCGGCAAAGAATCGGCTACCGTTGGTGAGGCTGGTATCTGCCATAGCCACAGCAAGATCTTTCAGCAGAAAAGGCACACCAACAAACGGCGACTCCGGATCGAGCTTCGCCAAAGATTCCTTCGCCAGCTCATCGTGTCGCAGCGTCACGGCATTAATGATGGGATTGAGTTTATCCAAGCGCTTAATTGAGCGCTCAAGCAACTCCGCCGGACTCAGCTTACCGCGCCGTACAAGCTCGGCAAGGCCTGTGGCGTCTTCACGATCCAGATCGTCCCAAAGATTTTCGGTAGCTGCAGAGCCTTCGCCTGCGGCACCGGCGAGTCCCGTAACGCCCACTGCCACACCCCCCAAGAAGTCGCGCCTCGTTACGCTATGGCTCACTAAGATCTCCTCGTGACTCATCGGCTCGGTACTCATCGAACTTTTATTTTTGGTGCGTCACTACCGCGGCGCATACGCTGAATAAATTCATCAAAAGGCGCAGGCTCAACGACATCAGCGTGGGGCGGACCGCCCCGATCCCAAAACTCTCGCCAACTCGCGAACAAAGAGTGGTAACCGCCTTCGTAATGCGTAACACCCGGCCAGCGCATTTTATTTTCGCCTAGCGGCGGCTTATTTAGATCAGTGGCATACCAATAGAGTGGCAGCCGTCGCCGAAAAAACCAACGCCCACTACGTCGCTCGTAATCATCGACGTACATCATCTGCATGATCACCCAGTCTGTCGACGTCTCATGCTCGTTCTTGGAATAGACGATACCGCGGGCGTGATCCGCATCGGCGAATTCAATAATGTGGTTACCGATATGGTGCGAGGTTCCAGTGAACTGCGCGCGCAGGGTTTCATCCAGCCAATCGCGCAGAGCGCGCCGACCCGTGCGCTCGCGCCCCACCCGCACGTCGTCGACGAACAAACCGGCGAGCGCGTCGATGTCGCGCATATCGAGCGCGAGCCCGTAGCGCGCCGGCAGCTGGCGGATCTGTTCGAGCGATTCCAGACGGTCGAGCCGGGCCTCAATCGAAACAGTGTCTGACATCGACCACACCCCCCGAGAAACCGTTGATTTCGCAAATATAGTGCACCGTTTCTACGAATTGGTAATAAAATCTGCGCGCAACATGTTGTGTTTCGCGAAAAGGGACGGGCAACGGAACATGGCGCAGAGGATCAACGCCGCACTGATCGGCTCGGGGAATATCGGCACCGATCTCATGATGAAGTCGCTGCGGAGCGCGGAGATTAACCCGGTGTGGATGGTGGGTATCGATCCCGCCTCCGACGGTCTCGCCCGCGCACGCGCCCACGGGCTCAAAACCACAACGGCAGGTGTTGACGGCTTACTGCCGCATCTCGCGGCCGATGAGATTCGCATCGCCTTTGATGCCACCTCGGCCTCCGTACATCACGAAAACGCACGTAAGATACGTGAGGCAGGCGTGGTCATGATCGACCTCACGCCCGCAGCCATTGGCCCGTTCTGCGTGCCGCCCGTGAATCTTGCCGAGCACGCGGGCCGTCGCGAAATGAACGTGAACATGGTGACCTGCGGTGGTCAGGCGACGATCCCGATGGTCGCCGCGGTGAGCCGCGTGCAAGCTGTCGACTACGCCGAAATCGTGGCGACGGTGGCCTCGCGCTCGGCAGGACCCGGTACGCGCAAGAACATCGACGAGTTCACCCGCACCACTGCGCACGGCATCGAGAGCGTGGGTGGTGCGAAACGCGGCAAGGCCATCATCATTCTGAACCCCGCCGAACCGCCGCTCATCATGCGCGATACGGTGCACTGTCTGACGGCGACCACGCCGAACCAGCAGGCAATCACCGACTCGGTCAAAAAAATGATCGCCGAAGTGCAGCGCTATGTTCCCGGCTATACGCTCAAAAACGGACCCGTGTTCGATGGTAATCGCGTGTCGATCTACCTTGAGGTCGAGGGTCTCGGTGATTACCTGCCGAAGTACGCCGGCAATCTCGACATCATGACCGCTGCCGCCCTGCGCACGGCCGAGATGCTGGCACCGAAGATTGCTGTAGGCACCTATGGGCAGACCACCCCGCAATCAGGAGCCCGCTCATGAGCGCCCGCAAGATCGTCCTGCACGACATGTGCCTGCGCGATGGTATGCATCCCAAACGTCATCAAATCACGCTCGAGCAAATGCAATCGATCGCTCGCGGTCTCGATGAAGCGGGCGTACCGCTCATCGAAGTGACGCATGGCGATGGCTTAGGCGGCGCTTCGGTCAACTACGGCTTCCCCTTGCACACCGACGAGGAATATCTGCGCGCCGTCATCGGCACGGTCAAGCAGGCAAAGATTTCCGCGCTGCTGTTGCCGGGGATCGGCACGGTCAAGCATCTGCGCCTCGCCAAAGATCTCGGCGTCGCCACCATTCGCGTGGCCACCCACTGCACCGAAGCCGATGTCTCCGAGCAGCATATTTCTCTGGCGCGCAAACTCGGGCTCGATACGGTCGGCTTCTTGATGATGGCGCACATGCTCGAACCCGCGAAGCTCGTCGAACAGGCGCTGCTCATGGAAAGCTACGGCGCCAACTGCATCTATTGCACCGACTCGGCCGGATACATGCTGCCGGATGACGTGAAGGCGCGTATCAGCATGCTGCGCGAGCGACTGCAGCCGGGAACCGAGATCGGCTTCCATGGGCATCATAATCTTGCCATGGGCATCGCCAATTCATTGGCGGCGGTCGAATGCGGCGCCGTGCGCATCGACGGCTCGGCAGCAGGCTTGGGAGCCGGCGCCGGCAACACACCGCTCGAGGTCTTCAATGCCGTGTGTCATCGCATGGGCATCGATACCGGCGTCGATGTCATGCGCCTCGCCGATGTCGCCGAGGAGCTCGTCACCCCTATCATGGACGAACCCATCCGCATCGATCGCGACTCGCTCGTACTCGGATATGCGGGGGTTTATTCCTCCTTCCTGCTATTCGCCAAGCGCGCGGCGGCCAAATACGGCGTCGGCTCGGCGGACATCCTGATCGAAATGGGCCGCATGAAAACCGTGGGCGGTCAGGAAGACATGATTGAGGACGTCGCCATCAACATGGCGCGCAACAAGCAGTAGCAGCGCACCCACTTAGTCAAAGGCACAACACCATGGGCAGACTCACGGACAAAGTAACCCTCGTCACCGGAGCTGCTCGCGGAATGGGCGCGGCCATTGCCCGGCGGTTCATCGAGGAAGGCGCTTGGGTCACGCTCACCGATGTGCTGCCCGAGGTCACAGCGACGGCGGCTGCACTCGGCGAACGCGCCGATTCAAAGATTCATGATGTCGCCGACGAGGCGGGTTGGGCTACCTTGACCGAGGCCTTGATCGCCCGTCACGGACGCATCGATGTCCTCGTCAATAATGCGGGAATATTGCTGTTCAAGGACTTGCTGTCGACCTCGGCTGCAGATCTGCGACGGATACTCGATGTCAACGTGGTCGGCACCTTCAACGGCATGCACGCGGTCGCGCCGCATATGATCCGCCAGCGCGCAGGATCGATCATCAACAATTCCTCCGTCGATGGCCTGCATGGCGCCAACGCCTTGAGCGCCTATGTGAGTTCGAAGTTCGCCGTGCGCGGCATGACCAAAGTCGCAGCGCTCGAGCTTGGTCCCTACGGTGTTCGTGTCAATTCCGTGCATCCCGGGGGCATCAACACGCCGATGGCGAATCCGCAGGGGCTGCCGACCGCACAACTCGATTTCGCGTTCAAACAATTTGCCGCACAGCGTGTCGGTCGACCCGAAGAAGCAGCCGAGTGCTTTGTGTTCCTCGCCTCCGCTGAGTCTTCTTACTGCATGGGCAGCGAACTTGCGGTCGATGGCGGACTCACCGCAGGTCACTATTACTTTGGCTTACCCGGCTCGCCGCCCGGCGTCAGCGCACCGCGCTATACGCCACCTGCACAGCCTACGGACAAATAAAGGTCAAACCGATGACACGCCGTTTTTCTTTGTTGGTCGTTGCCACCCTGATTGTTCTGCTCACGGGCGCCGCAGGTTCAGCAAGCGCGCAGATACTGCCCACCGACTATCCGAAAATGAAGATGTCCCTGCAGTCATCGCCACGGGGGGCGCCGAACGTAGTCGTCGTGCTGCTTGATGATGTGGGCTTCGCAGCGGCCAGCACCTTCGGCGGCCCCATCGACACCCCCTCATTACAGCAACTCGCCAACGAGGGTCTGCGCTACAACCGCTTTCATACGACCGCCATTTGTTCGCCGACGCGTGCGGCACTGCTCACGGGCCGCAATCCGCATGCCGTCGGTGTTGGCGCCGTACTCAACACCCCCTCGGCCTATCCGGGTTACAACGGTCTGCTGCCAAAGAGCGCAGCGACCATTGCCGAAATCTTGCGACAAAACGGCTACGGCACCGCCGCGTTCGGCAAGTGGCATCTCGCTCCCGAATGGGAGAGTTCCCCTGCCGGTCCTTATGACCACTGGCCCGTTCGACAGGGTTTCGATCATTTCTATGGCTTTCTACCTGCAGAGGTCGATCAGTTCGCGCCTACCTTGGTGCAGGATCAAACCTTCATTACGCGACCACGCCGTGCCGGCTATCACCTGACCGAAGATTTGGCTGATCAAGCCATCGCCTGGATACAGCGCCACCGATCGGCGACGCCTGATCGACCTTTCTTTGCCTACTTCGCACCCGGCGCAGCGCACGCACCGCTGCAAGCGCCGAAAGCCTGGATCGAACGCTACAAGGGTCGGTTCGCCCAGGGCTGGGACCGTCTGCGTGAGGAATCTTTCGCTCGGCAGAAATCTTTGGGTGTGATCCCGGCCGATGCGGTACTTACTCCGAGGCCAGAGGCCTTGCCCGCTTGGGACTCGCTCACTCGCGATCAACGCAAACTTGCCGAGCGCTACATGGAAACCTACGCCGGTTTCCTCGCCCACACCGACGCGCAAGTTGGCCGTCTGCGCAGCGCCATCGAACAAATGGGTGAACTCGACAACACTCTCTTCATCTATATCGTCGGCGACAACGGCAGCAGCGGCGAGGCCGGTCCCATGGGCTCGATCCGCTACATGTCATCGATACAGGGCGTCCCCGAAACCACCGCCGACATGCTGGCACACTTCGATGACATCGGTGGACCCAAAGTCCACGCGCACTACAACGCGGGCTGGGCCTGGGCGCTCAATGCACCGTTTCCGTGGATGAAACAGATTGCCTCGCATCTTGGCGGCATCCGCAATCCGCTGGTGATCAGCTGGCCGAGTCGCATCAAAGATCGAGGTGGCCTTCGCGACCAGTTCGCTTTCGTGGCTGATCTTGCGCCGACCATCCTTGCGGCAGCCGGTGTCGAAGCGCCCGCGACGGTCAATGGCGTTGCCCAGCAGCCGATCGATGGACTGAGCTTGCTCTCGACGTTCGATGATGCCAAAGCGCCCTCGCCGCGCCGCACGCAGTACTTCAATGTTTACGGCAATCGAGCGATCTATCATGACGGCTGGCTGGCCTCCGCGTTCCGTGGCCGCGCACCCTGGGATGTACGCAAGCCAATCAGCCGCTCGGTCCTCGAAGATCGCTGGGAGCTTTTCAACCTCGCCAATGATTTCTCGCAGTCGCGCGACCTCGCCAAAGAGCAACCTGCAAAGCTCGCAGAACTGCAGGCGCTCTTCTGGCATGAGGCTGGCCGGAATCAGGTATTACCGTTGATCGACAATGGGCAAACCGCAGGCCTTCCAGTGCTGTTCGGCGGTCGCAAGCGAGTGACGCTCTACGCCGGTAGCCGCGGCATTCCCGAGATGCAAAGCCCACCGGTCGTGGTGAGTTCACATACTTTGACCGCACGCATCGACTTGCCGCGCAAAAGCCGGGGCGGTACCGTCGTCGCCTATGGGGGCATCGCCGGCGGCTGGGCATTGCATGTCGATACCAACCGCCGCCCGGTCTACTCATACAACTTCGTCAACGCGCAAACCTTCCGCATGGTGGGCGATCAGCCACTGCCCGTCGGCAAATCAAAGATTACGCTTGATCTCGACTATGACAAACCCATGTCAGGCGGTCCTGCGACTGCGATCATGAAAGTCAACGGCCGCGAGACCGGGCGGATGCGCATCGAGCGCACCGTGCCGTTCTTGTTCTCGATCCACGAGACGCTCGATGTCGGTATCGATCTCGGCGGCCCGGTCACGGACGGCTATACAGCCGAAACCGAGTTCGACGGTCAGGTTCGCGACGTCGTCATCGACATGCGCTAGTCGCTCGAACGCTAGGCGCACGAAAGCTAGGCGCACGAAAGCTAGGCGCACGAAAGCTAGGCGCACGAAAGCTACGCGTAAAAGCGTTTGCCCTCGCGCGCCATCTCGCGCAACAAGCGCGGCGCTTTGAAGCGCTCGCCGTAGCGCTTGGCGAGCTCGTTGCACTCGCGCAAAACGCGGGCGGCGCCGAGGTGATCAACATACGAGAACGGACCACCGGTATACGCCGGGAAGCCGACGCCGAAGACCGCACCCACATCGCCATCGGCCGCGTATTCGAGCACGCCTTCCTGCATGCAACTGATCGCTTCGATCAATTGGATGTACAGCATCCGGCGGCGAACGTCGCTCACCGCTGGCTGTGGCTCACTCGCCGGCCAAATATCGGCGAGGCCCGCCCACAAGCGCTTTTTGCAGCCCTGCGGATAATCGTAAAAGCCACCGCCACTTTTGCGGCCGTGGCGCCCCAATTCTGCCGAAAGTTTTTCGACAATCGGATAGGACGCACCCGGCCGCCACGCATCGCCAAGATCCGCCTTGGTTTGTCGAGTGACGCTCACGGCGAGATCGAGTCCGACCTCGTCTTGGACAGCGAGTGGCCCGACTGGCATGCCGAGCATACGCGCCACATTTTCGATCAGCACCGGCGCCACGCCCTCACCCACCATGGCGATGCCCTCGTTGACGTAGCTGCCGAAAAAACGACTGGTGAAAAAGCCGCGCGAATCATTGACGACGATCGGCGTCTTGCGCAGCCGCTGCGCGAAATCGAGTGCACGGGCGAGCGTCGCGTCAGAGGTTTTTTTGCCGCGGATGATCTCGACCAAGGGCATGCGGTCGACCGGTGAGAAAAAATGCAAGCCAATGAAATTTTTGGCGCGCTTCGAATAGCCCGCAAGGCCAGTGATCGGCAAAGTCGAAGTGTTCGATGCCAGTACGGCATTCGGGCCCAGAATCTCATCGACTGCAGCGATGACCTTGGACTTGATGCCGCGATCTTCGAATACCGCTTCGACCACGAGCTGCACGCCACGCAGGGTTGCGTAGTCATTGCTCGGCGTGATACGCGCAAGGGTGCTCTCGGCTTTGTCCGCGGCCAGTCGCCCCTTGGCGACCGAATCATTGAGGCGCTTGGCAATTCCCGCCTTGCCCCGCTCGGCCGCAACCAGATCGACGTCCATCAGCACGACCTCAATCCCGGCGCGCGCCGCAACCTGTGCGATGCCTGCACCCATGAGCCCCGAGCCGATCACTCCGATCTTGGTGAACGGTGTCACCGGCACCTCGGCCGGACGCCGATACAGCTTTTCGCACTTCGTTTTGTTGATGAAAAGCGTCCGCACCATGTTGCGCGTAGTGCCATCGATCAGCAGCCGCGTCATGTACTTGCACTCGAGCCGCAGTGCGAGATCCATCGGCAGCAACGGACCCTCGTAAAGACAGGAAAGAATGGCCTGCGGCGCAGGCAGGTTGTCCGCCGTCTTCTCGTGGACCAGAGCGTTCGAAACCACCAGCAGCCCAGCGACGCGCGGATCCATCGGGCCCGCACCGCCCGGCATGCGGAAATCTTTTTTGTCCCAGGGCTTTACGCAATCGGGACCTGAACGGACCCATTGCTTGGCGCGCTCGACGATCTCGCCCTGAGGCACCACGGCATCGACGATACGCGCGGTTAGCGCCGCCTGCGGATCGATTGACTTGCCTTCGAGCAAATAGGGCATCGCCGCCTGAATGCCGAGCATGCGCAACAGACGCTGCGTACCGCCACCGGCGGGCAGCAAACCGATCTGCACTTCGGGCAGACCAAGCTGCAAGCCAGGAATCTCGGCGACTAATCTTTGATGACAGGCGAGCGCGATTTCGAGACCGCCGCCCATCGCCGTGCCGTTGATCGCACAGGCGACGGGTTTTCCGCAGGTCTCGAGTTTGCGCAGCAAGCGCGACAGCGAAAAGACTTTCTCGAACATTTCGGCGGGTGGGAGCTTGCGCATCGCCTCGTCGTTGCGCTCGAGGTCATTGAGGTCGGCACCTGCCAAAAAAAGCACTTTGGCCGAGGTAATCACGGCACCACGCGTGCCGTCTTCGGACTGCAGACGGGTGATGCAGGCCTCGAGATCATCGAGAAAAGCCTGATCGATCGTATTGGTGGACTTGTGCGGGTTGTCGAGCACCCAAAGGGCCACGTCGTCTTCGAGCTCGTAGCGGATAACCTGGTTCATGTCGAATCTCCTGTGACGCGCCCGAACTCAAACGCGCTCGATAATGGTGGCCGTACCCATGCCCGCACCGACGCAAAGCGTCGCGAGGCCGGTGCCGAGATTGCGTCGTTCCATCTCATCGAGCAGGGTGCCGAGAATCATCGCGCCCGTCGCACCGAGCGGGTGGCCCATGGCGATGGCGCCCCCATTGACGTTGATTTTGTCGTGCGAGATCGACAGCGCCTCCATGTAGCGCAACACCACCGCGGCAAAGGCTTCGTTGAGCTCGAACAGGTCGATGTCGCCCGTGCTCATGCGCGCGAGCTTGAGCGCACGCTGCGTGGCAGGCGTCGGCCCCGTGAGCATGATGGTGGGTTCGGAGCCGATTGACGCGAATGCGCGAATCCGCGCCCGCGCCTTGAGACCGGCTTTGCGACCGAATGCGGCGTTGCCAACCAACACCGCCGCCGCGCCGTCGACGATGCCGCTCGAGTTACCAGCGTGATGCCGATGCTCGATCCGCTCGACCTGCGGGTAGCGTAACAAGGCGACCCCGTCCGCGCCGTATTTCTCGCCCATCTCGACGAACGAGGGTTTGAGCGTCGCCAAAGATTCCAGTGTGACGCTGCCGCGCACGGTTTCATCGTGATCGAGCAGCGTGACGCCCAAGATATCTTTGACCGGCACAATCGAGCGCGCGAAACGACCTTCGGACCAGGCCGTGGCGGCGCGTTGCTGACTGGCAACCGCATAGCCATCGAGGTCATTGCGCGAATAGCCGTGCAGGGTTGCGATGAGGTCGGCACTCACCCCCTGCGGCACGAAATAAGTGCGGAACGCCACATCCGGGTCGGTCGCCCAAGCGCCGCCGCCGGTGCCCATCGGCACACGCGACATGCTCTCGACGCCACCACCGATCGCCGCCAGTCCTTGGCCGGCCATGACTTTGGCCGCCGCAATGTTCACCGCCTCGAGCCCAGAAGAACAGTACCGGTTGATCTGAAAACCGGGGACCGACTCATCGTACCCGGCCATCATCACGGCGATACGGGCAATGTTCGAGCCTTGCTCACCCACGGGCGCAACACAGCCCAGCACCACATCTTCGACCAACCGAGTGTCGAGCGATGAACGGTCGCGCAAGGCGGCGAGCGTTTGGCTGGCAAGGTTGACGGCCGTTACTTCATGCAACTTGCCGTCGCTTTTGCCTTTGCCGCGCGGCGTGCGCACGTGATCATAGATGAATGCGTCCATGGTTCAGCTCACCTCACACATAACCCAATTGCTTGGCTGCCAGATCGAACATGATTTCTTCGGAGCCGCCTGCGATCACGTTCGGCCGGACCTCGCGGTAGATACGCTCGATCTTGCAACCGCGCATGTACGACGCGCCGCCCAGAATTTGCGCCGACTCGCGCGCACAATGCTCGAGCGTGCGCGTCCCCTGAATCTTGAGTAGCGCGATCTCGCCGGCGTCGTCACGTCCGCGCATCACGGCGTCACAGGCGCGATCGACCCAGGCCTGAGTCGCAAAAATTTGTCGCGACATCTCCGAGAACTTGTGGCGGATCGCCTGATTTTGATTGAGCTTGCTGCCGAAGGTCTCGCGCTCGCGCGCCCAAGCCAGCGCCTCTTCGAGGCAGACCATGGCATAAGCGTTCGAGGAACTGGCGATCCCGACCCGCTCGCCATTGAAGTTGGCCATCAGCCCGCGGAACGCGCCACCTTCCTCGCCGATCAGGTTTTCGACCGGCACTTCGACATTGTCAAAATAAAGCGTTGCCGTGTCGGAGCAGTGCCAGCCCATTTTCTCGAGCGGCGTCTGCGTAAAGCCCTTCATGCCCTTCTCGAGCAGCAGCAGACTGATGCCGCGCGCTCCCGGGCCACCGGTACGTACGGCGATAACGTAGTAGTCGGCGCGGATACCCGAGGTGATATAAATCTTTGAACCGTTGACGATGTAGCGATCGCCCTTGAGCTCGGCGCGGGTACGCAGCGCTGCAACATCGGAGCCGCCCGAAGGCTCGGTCACGCCGAGCGCAATGATCTTCTCGCCAGCGAGCACACCAGGCACCACTCGCGCTTTGATCGCAGGCGAGCCTGCCGCGATCACCGGCGGTAGGGCGACGCCGTGAATCATCAAGCTGGCAAGCAGGCCACCCGCGCCGACTTCGGCGAGCTCGACGCCGGTGACCAGTCCATGAAAGCGATCGATGCCCTCGGTGGTGCCGCCGTACTCCTCGGGAAAGCCCAACCCGAGGATGCCGACCTCAGCCGCCTTGCGATGCAATTCGCGTGGCAACATCCCGGCACGTTCCCAGGCGTCGATGTGTGGCGAGATCTCGCGCTCTACGAAGCGGCGAACGGTAGCGCTCCACTCGTGGTGGCTGTCGTTGTAGTACGGGCTGCGCATGCGCCACTGGTCGAACATTTTCGACATGTCGATCCTCCCCTAGTTCGGCAATCGAACTGCACCACTCGCGGCGAGTTCGGCAATCTGCGATTCGGCGAATCCCAATTTCTGCAAAACCTGAACGCCCTCGGCCCCAGGCACCGAAGCGGGCGTCGCCGCGCGCGCCGGTGTCGCCGAAAAACGTGGCGCTGCGGCGGGATGTACCAAGCCCTCTTGCTCCATGAAGGCCTCGCGCGCGCGGTTATGTGGATGCTGTCGCGCTTCGTCGAAATCGAGTACCGGCGCAAAACAGACGTCACTGCCCTCGAGCAGCGCACACCACTCGTCGCGTGTGCGTCTGCGCACGGCAGCAGCGACTTGCGCGCGCAGTTCGGGCCACTGCCTGGCATCCATTTGGGTGGCGGCGAGTTGCGGATCAAGTTCCAGGACCTGCAACAGGGCAGCGTAAAAAGGCGGTTCGATGCTCGCCAAAGTAATCCACTTGCCGTCGGCGCACGTGAAGACGCCATAGAAATGCGCACCGCCGTCGAGCAGATTTTCGCCGCGTCCACCCGACCACCAACCGCCGGAACGCATACCCCAGATCAAAGAAGCCAAGGACGAAGCGCCATCCACCATCGCCGCATCGACCACCTGCCCGCGACCGCTGCTGCGCGCCTCGATGACGGCCGCCAGCACGCCAAAGGCCAGCAGCATGCCGCCGCCCGCGAAATCACCCAAAACATTGAGCGGTACCACCGGCCCACTCGTGCGTGTGCCGATCGCATCGAGCACGCCGGTCAGCGCGATGTAATTGATGTCATGGCCCGGAGCTTGCGCGAGCGGCCCCTGCTGACCCCAACCCGTCACGCGACCAAAGACGAGTCGCGGATTGAGGGCTGCGCATTCTCGCGGTCCAAGACTCAAGCGCTCCATGACCCCCGGTCTGAACCCCTCGATGAGCGCATCGCTCTGCGTGACGAGGCGTCGCACGACATCGAGGGCTGAGGGGTTCTTGAGATTCAGCGCGATGCTGCGCCGTCCGCGACCAAGCACCCGGTGGCCCGGGTCCATGCGACCCGCGTCGTGGCGATCGATACGGATGACCTCGGCGCCAAGATCGGCGAGCAACATACCCGCGTAGGGTGCGGGACCGATGCCGGCAAACTCGATGACCTTGAGCGTGGCCAGCGGGCCAGCGGCAAGCGGGCCCGTCGAAACCGGGCCAGAAGAGCCGTCAGTCGCGGTCAAGTCCGCCCCCTGTCCCAAATCTGATGGATTAAGGGGGTAATACTATCGTGATTCGCAAAAACCGGCCTTGTGTTTTACGCAATTAGCGGGTGTCAGTGGATCGCGAAAAACGGGCCTCCGGCGAATCCACCGCCTGCATCCGCGCCACGTCAAAACGCACGAGTCCGAGCACCGTCGTGTACATCAAGGCCCCGCTGCGATCGCACTTGATGCCCGTGAACGCGCCATTGAAGAGCGGGTCAGACCCGGAAGCAATACTCATTACGAGCTCACCACGATCGAGATCGAAGCCGAGGTGATAAAGCTCGCCGGGTCGCGACACGAACCCGCCATTGACGATCACCATGCCACTACCGCCGCTGATCATCGGCACGGTGGCGACCGTCCCAATATCGGCGCGCTGCCAAAGCGCCTGCCAACGATCCTGCTCGGCGTTCCAACGCAACATGGCCACGCCCCGTGGTAGTGGGCGCGTCAGCCCCGTCAGCAAGCCACGGGCATAGGAGCCGCGCGTCTTGAGCGGCGGCGCGGGCTTGTCAGGGACCGCATTCAGCACGAACGCGTAGGACCCATAGGCTACGACCGATTGCTCGGACTGCACGGTGGCGAGTTCGGGCCCCATGTCGACCTCGAGCTGATCGGCGATGCGCGGGTCGACCCCGGGCTGCAAGCGCCTGTGCTTGGGAATCTCGTTACGCCAAAAGGCGACGAGCCGCATCTTGCGACGACCATCGGTAAGCACGACGAGCTCGTCCTCGCCGCGCCCGAAGCCCATGAGCGTCGGCGTTGCCCCAGTGCCATCGGCAATTTTGCCCACGGGCAAGCGCTCGCCCGCATCGTAGCGCGCCGACCAAGCGCCAGCGCGCCCATCGGTGCGGATGCGGCCGTGCGCATCGACCACGAATCGGTACAGCTTGCGATTCGAGGCCACATAGACGGCGCCGCCTTGCGCCTCGCGACTGGTCGCGAAGCTGTTGCTGAACAATTCTTCGGGCTCGGGCGTTTGATAGACATCGATCAAGCGCAGGCTGCGCCGATCGAGGGTCGCAATGCGACCCCCCACGGTGTTGATCACCAAAAACCCGTTGAAAGTCATGCCCAGTCCGAACACGCTGTCAGTCTGGAAAATGGTGCGCTCGCGAACCTTCGCATCGTCGAACAAAGAATCGGGTAGCGTCACTTGCAAGGGTTCGCGCAGGCGGGAGGTCGGATCGGCTGGATTGTCCTGATCGATGCGCAACAGACCGCGCGCGTTGGCACCGATGAAACCATGGTCGGCAGTGATCAAAGAATAAAGCACACCTTGCGCCACCTGATCTTCCACTGCGCTCAACAACCGATTGGGCTGTTGGCCGAGATAATCGACGATGGCTTGCTCGTCGCGGGCTGCGACCAGCGCGCGCAAATCCTCGGCCTGCCGCCGCCGCAGCGCATCCGTGGGCAGCACGTAATCGGGTAACTGATGCTGGACCGCGCGTCGATCGACCTCGCGCAGCGCACCCTGGTCGCGGACAAACTTGCGCATCGTCGTCCCGGAAAAAAACCAGTGGACTTCGCGACCGGCGACTTGCGCGCTGTAATGCGGAATGCCGAGCGCCTCGCCCGGCACCCACTCGTAACTCCCCGCCGTCACGCGATAGTGACCACGGGGTACGGCAAGCGCCGTGCTGTCGGTGGCCGCATCGTTCCAATGGCTTTGATTATTGAACTCGCGGGCAAGGAAAGGATTCGCCGGCGGCTCGGTCGGCGAGGCCGCGGCCGATCCCGACCACAAGACCAGCGCCAGCAAGTACATTGAGCGCACCGAACACCCTGCTCGCTTCACGAAATCAGCTCACCGCCGATTCGAGCATGGTGATCGTGCCGGCATCGGCATCCAGCTCGACCTGCACACCGACCGGCAAGGTGAACTGTTTGCCGACATGACCAAACATGGCGCCGTAATACGCGGGCACCCCGAGCGGCTTGATGTGATCATCGAGAATGTCGGGGATGGTGAGCGATCCAAAACCCTCGCCCGGCGTGCACTTGCTGCAGGTTCCCCACACGAAACCTTTGATCTGCTCGAGGATACCCGCAAGTTTCATCTGCACGAGCATGCGATCGATACGATACGGCGCCTCCTGCACATCCTCGACGAACAGAATCGCATCGCGAAAATCGGGCACATACGGCGAGCCGAGAATGGCCGTCAGTACCGTGAGATTGCCGCCGATGAGTTTGCCGCGCGCTTTGCCGCGGGTGATGGCTCGCGTGCGGTCGTCAGCGGGCACGATGGTGCTCGAAGTGTCCTGCGGGTTGGCGAAGGTGACGGCCTCGCCTTTCCAGGTCACGCGCTGCAGCCAATCGATATTCGTCCGATTCCATTCGCTGGCGCCGTTCGGTCCATGGAAGGTGACCAGATTGGTCTTCGCATGCAACGACAACAGCAGCGCAGTGATGTCGCTGTAGCCGATCAAAATCTTTGGGTTACGCGCGATCGTGTCCCAGTCGAGCAACGGCAGCAGGCGCGCCGCACCCCAACCACCGCGAATACAGTGGATGGCTTTGACTTCGGGATCACCAAACAGATCGTTGAGATCGGCAGCCCGGTCGGCATCGCGACCCGCAAGATAGCCGTAGCGATCGAACACGTGACGACCAAGCTTGCCCTTGAGGCCCAGCGCCGCCAGTGCCTCGAGCAGAATGTCGACATCGATCGGATCCCAATTGGCGCTGGAGGGAATCATCAAACCGATGGTGTCACCGGCAACGATGCGGGGCGGTTTGACGATGCGTGGTGGAATAGCGCTTGGACCCTTCGCGGGTTTGCGAGTGGCGCCGTCGCCTGCGGCGACGGGTCCGATCATGAGCGGGGACAGCGCCGCGAGCGTCGCGGCGGTCAGGGCTTGGCGTCTCGAAAACATGCTGCGCTCCACCAACTACGGCTACCATTCGACCGCGCGTGAAGTATACGCGCGACTACCATCGGCATATGTCACACCCGTCCGGACTCCGCTGCAGCCAGAAACGTCGCACCATCATCGGCGTCGCCGTCCTTGGCCTGTCGCTGCTCGCGGTGACTGCCGCAAACCCTGCAGACTCCGCACAGCCGACACTCACGGTGTTTGCGGCAGCATCACTGACCGATGCACTGAACGAAGCCGGCGGGCAATTCAGCGATCGGTACCGTATCACCGTGCGTCACTCTTTTGCCTCGAGCGCACAGATCGCACGGCAACTCGCCGCCGGTGCGCCTGCCGATCTCTTCATCGCAGCCGATACCGAGTGGATGGACTACGCCATCGAACGCAAACTCGTACGGGCCGAGACTCGACGGGTGCTCGCCGGTAATGCGCTCGTGATCGTGGCACCGGCGAACGCCAGCGAGCCGGCTCGCGCCGCCGACTGGCCGGCCGCGCTGGGCACAGGTCGCCTGGTGACCGGCGATCCCGACTCGGTACCGCTCGGTCGCTACGCCCGTGAAGCGCTGCAATTCTTAGGTCTGTGGTCACGACTCGGACCGCGCATCGCTCGTGCCGAGAACGCCCGGGCAGCGCTCGCGCTCGTAGCCCGTGGTGAGGCACCGCTCGGTATCGTCTATGCGAGTGATGCGCGCGGGGAATCACGCGTGCGCGTGGTCACGCACCTTGAGTCGCGCGCGCACTCGCCCATCGTTTACCCGGCCGCGATCGTCAGCGGCGCCAATCCGGCCGCCACGGCCTACCTCGAATTTTTGACGAGCGCCGACGGGCAAAAGATTTTCGAACGCTACGGCTTCGCCCGCCTTGGATCTGCAAGCCGCGGAGCCGGACCATAAACCTCAGCGCCGCAACGCAGGTGCTACCCCCTTCCACGCAACCACTAACCCTGATCAGGCAGCGCAGGTAGACTCCGTTAATGGCAACCGTCCACCCCATCACAGACCCGCAAGAGCGACTCGCGCTGATCGTCGAAGACGACCCGACCTTCGAAGCGTCGATGACGCTTGCGCTGGCAGACCTCGGTACCCATTGGCGCGCGGTCTCGTTTGCCACCGCCAGAGAGGCGCTGCGTTTCATTGACCGTACCGATACACGTATCGATCTTGGGTTGGTGGACATCGGTTTGCCCGATGCCACGGGTATCGAGGTCATCAGCAAGCTCCGCGCGCGATTTTCGGACATCCCCATCATGGTGGTTTCGGTGATCTCCGCCGAGCGTAGTGTGCTGGCCGCCATTCGTGCCGGCGCCCGCGGCTATCTGCTCAAGGACGACAGCACCACGATCATCGCCGAGGCCTTGCGGCAAAGCCTGGAGGGGAATTACCCAATCAGCCCGGCGCTCGCGCGCTATCTTTTCAAGTTGGTCGGCTCGAGCGA
>Ga0194133_10000684_pt1 | contig 65218 bp, 51 predicted proteins | sample TA2KigOf40mmetaG_FD_155448 | JGI IMG/M metagenome (GOLD analysis project Ga0194133, IMG submission 155448) | Freshwater microbial communities from Lake Tanganyika, Tanzania - TA2015055 Kigoma Offshore 40m | ecosystem: Environmental > Aquatic > Freshwater > Lake | place: Tanzania: Lake... | reverse complement strand
CTGAGATTGGGCGCGAAGTTGGACTTCTATCTGGGCGGCGTTGGCAAAGAGTCGCAGCGAAACGCGCTGCGATTGACGATGAGATTAGTCGACTGAGCCATACTCATCACGGATCCGATTCCTTAGCCAAATTGCTTCGTCGGCCAGAAATAACGTACGCCGACCTCCCTAGCCGAAACGACTTTTTGCCGTCCGAGGTTATCGAGCAAGTTGAGATCGTCCTCAAATTTGAGGGTTATATTCAGCGGCAGGAAGCTGAGATCGAACGATTCCGGAACATGGAGGATAAACAAATACCAGGTTGGTTAGACTTTGAGGCTCTGCGAAACATCAAACCCGAGGCACGGCAGAAGATGGCAAAAATCCGACCCATAACATTGGGCCAAGCCAGTCGCATCTCGGGGGTCAGCCCGGCGGATATAAGCGTGCTAATGATAGCCATGAAACGTGGTCCAAAGGATCAAGATGAGGTTTGCGGATTTGAAGACCAACAGGACGAATCGACCGGCCAAGCAGGCAGCTGTTAAGAAGTCTAGGCAGGTAGCCTAGAGGACCTTTTCTTCGCTGATCAACCCACCGATAAATTCTTTTACAATTGAGTTGAAATATACATAAACTATTGTAATAAAGATACTTAAAAATGTTTTAGTGGCATTCCATGAGTACGGATTTTCGGCCTCCCTTTCCCGTTTAGTTTTTTGAGCTTGGGGCTTTGGAGAGTCTTTTATCGAAACAAAACGGTTTTCCTGTCTTGAAACATCTGCGAGCCGGACGCTTTGCCACCGATGACTTAGTCCTTGGGTTCTTACCTATGCGTTGTCGTACTGATTGCTCTTGTTCCAATAAAATGCCCGAAGACGCTGGTCGAAAAAAGATCTCATTACTTTTTCCCCCTCCAACTTCCCCACTCAAGAGACGGGTTGCGCGCGGAAAACTTCTAATAGTCGTTAAAGAGACAATCGACAACTTAGCCGCCACGCGGCTTGCTGGTGCGTCCCGACGCACGAGCCTCAAATGCACTTATGACGCCGTCTTTGAACACGTTGCGTGGCAAAATTGAGAACATCCCCTTTCGGGACTCGTTACCGGTTCACTCGAGCAACTTGACCCTGCTCAAGCACCTCGACGGGTACGGGACGCAGGTTCCAGATCAACCCGGTCCACGAGAGCACTTTGAGTGCGTAATAAGTTAGATCGATCTCCCACCAATAGAAACCTTGCCGTGTGGAATGCATGTAGTGGTGGTGGTTGTTGTGCCAGCCTTCACCAAGGGTCAAGAGGGCCAGCAAGAAACTGTTGCGACTGTCGTCGCCAGTCACATAGCGCTGCCGCCCAAAGACGTGCGCGAGGGAGTTAATGAAGCAAGTGCAGTGGAAGAGGACAACGGTGCTGATGAAGCCCCAGACCAGGAGTTGCGCACCGGTAACGCCAAGCGCCGGTTGCGCATGCGCCAGCCAAGCACCTGTGCCGTAAAGCATCGCCCCAAGCAAAAGCGGGACAAGGGCATCGAAGCGGTTAAGGAAAACAAGTTCTGGATACTTGGCAAGATCCTTCACGCGGCTGTAGTCCGTGGGGAAGTTGCGCGGGCTGGTGATCCAGCCAATGTGCGCCCACCAGAAGCCGTGCCGGCCAGGAGAGTGGGCGTCTAATTCCTTGTCCGAATGCTGATGATGCTCGCGGTGATGGTAGGCCCACCACAACGGCCCGCGTTGCGCGGCGGAGGAGCCGAGCACTCCAAAGAGGAACTGCATCGGCCGCGAGGTCGCAAAACTTCGATGCGAGAAATAACGGTGATAAAATCCGGTGATGGCGAACATCCGCACCCAATACAACGCCACCGCCACCGCCACCGCCGTCCAACTCCAACCCACCCAGAACACGCCAAAGCAGCCCGCATGGAGAAACACGAACGCAGTGCAGCGGCCGAGGTCCACCCGGTCCTTTCGAGCGCGAGCGGTCGCTACATCGTCGCTTGCAAAGTCCGAATCAAACCATTGCCCTATCGCTTTAAATGTTAAGCAGATAAAGTTCATTTACTATTAAAATAAAGTCTAATCGGTTGCTCTCAACGGTCAAATCTCCGTTTTTAAATTTCTCCAGAAGAAAGGTCTTTCCCAAGCGGATACGGGAAATCTTGGATTGACAATAATAACGTCATGAGTAATGTGCGTCAGATTTGACTATTTGATAATTGAGCAAAAGTCTCCGGCTTATGAAATTCTTCAGTCTCAACCGCTATGCCTCACTTGTGGGCGCGCTGTCAGCCGCGCTGTGGTTCTTTGCCGCCCCCACTCAGGCTGCCACCCCCGGTGCGGCAGAGGTCAAGAAGGTCGTTGGCACCGCCAACTACACCGACGCCACGGGTGGCGGACCGATTAAAGAAGGCCAGATCCTCATGGCCGGAGCGACTATCACCACGGGTGCCGGCTCCTATGTGGACCTGGATTTAAAGGTCAACGGCAACGCCCTCCGCGTCGAGGCCGACAGCACGCTCGCCATTAATAAGCTCGAATTCACCAAGGCTATTGACGTTGTGGTCAATACAGAGGTGCAGGTTACCAAGGGTGCCGTCGTGGCCAACGTCATCAACAAGCTCTCCAAGGCCTCTAAGTATGAGATCAAGACCCCGGCGGGTGTCGCTGGCATCCGTGGCACGGCCCTAAGAGCCTCTACCATTCGCATCACGTGTCTAATTGGTACCATTTCGTTTGTACCAACGCTTGGTGGCGGCGCGGCAGTTGTAATAACTGGCGGTAATGCATTTGCTCCCGGAACTCCAGCCGTTGTGAAGGCTCCAGCAGCTGAGACTAGTGGTCTCGCCAAGGCTGCAACGCAGCTGACTGCCAATGCAGTGACGGCGCAGGTCACTCAAGTCATCCAGCAATTTACCGCCGCATTAGCCGCTGATGCTGCGGTCGAAGCCGCTAAGGCTGGGGGTAATTCGGCTGCGGCAGCAACTGCAGCGGCCAATTCTGCGAAAGCTGTGGTTGCTGAATTGGTGCAAGCCGTCAGGGAAGTTGCCGCTCAATCCTCTCCGCAAGTCCAAGTAAACATTCAACTGGTAGTAACGACATTGACGCGTAATAGCGAGTCGTTGACAGCTAACGCTGCAGCCGCGGGGGCGGGCATTGGTGTTAAGGTTGCCGGTGGCACTGACGCACAAGCGCAGGCAGCTTCATCCTCCGCTGCCACGGCTGTAACGAGCAATCAGGCCGTAGTTAACCAAGCGGTCAATCAAGCGAAGCCGAGTATCACAGTCGCGCAGCCCAACCAGAATCCTACCGTGGTGGTAGACAATCGCCCGCCGCTGCCGCCAGGCCCCGCTCCTGCTCCCGGCCAAGGTCAAGGTCCCGGCCGAGGTCAAGGTCCCGGCCAAGGTCAAGGTCCCGGCCAAGGTCAAGGTCCCGGCCAAGGTCAAGGTTCCGGCAACGTGATCATCTTCGTTGCTCCAAACACTGGGAATGTTTCACCTATAAAAGGAAATACAACGCCTCCGGGGCCAACCTCGCCACCGGGGCCAACCTTGCCACCGGGGTCAATCCCCCCCCCCTAATAGCATTCACTTTCAAATTGGTTTTATAAAATCATAACATCCCAGAGCGACCTTGTGTTGCTCTGGGCTTTTGTTTTGCTGCACGCATTGTTGACCTACTCGAAACCCAGACTATTGCTCACATTAGCGCAGCGAGTGTTTTTTTGTAGGTTGTTTTCCAATTAGTGTGGTTGCTGACCTCGTTGCTCCGCTGGCTATCACTAACGGCGATGCTGCGGAGCGGGCCTGCGAACCTTCAGCGTCGTCTCGCAGCGTTGAAAACTCCTTGCTGCTCTTTCCCGCCTGCCGGAAGCTTGCGAAGTTTAAACTGAAAAACCGATTCTTCTAAATGAGTGCTGCAGCCCGCCTCGTCGAACTTAAACTCGAACTCCCTGCCGCCCCAAAACCCGCGCATGTTTACAAGCCGGTCGTCATCACTGGGAACCTGTGCTACGTCTCCGGCCATGGTCCATTGCGCGTGGACAAGACGATGATCACCGGCGTCGTGGGCAAGGACTTAAGCCTAGAACAGGGCCAAGCCGCCGCGCGTCAAGTCGGCCTTGCCATTCTCGCGACATTGCGCAACGAACTAGGCAGTCTCGATCGCGTGAAGCGCCTCGTTAAGACCCTCGGTATGGTCAACACCGCCGCCGACTTCTATGACCACCCGAAGGTCATCAACGGCTTCAGCGAACTCATGCGCGAAGTGTTCGGCGACGACGCCGGCGTGGGCGCGCGCAGCGCTGTGGGCATGGGCCCGCTGCCGGGAAACATCGCGGTGGAGGTAGAATGTATTTTTGAACTAAGATGAAGCTTGCGGAGCAGGATTGTGAATATGAGCACAAAACCGAAGTCATCCGACCTCACCATTCTTACGCCTGCCCGAAATCCCAATCTTCATTCTACTCTGCCTTGGCGACCGTTCTACTTTCACGGCGCTAATCCGCGCGGATGCACCACAGAGCCGGGCCAGACTCAGACAAGACTTTTCCCGTTTCCTGCATTTGCCCTGTCCGCTGCCCTTTCCCTGCTCGTTCTCACCGCCTGTCAAACCCCGACGTCACCGCGAGTTTCCACTACTGCCACCCCGCTACCTGACACCATTGAACGCCGCGTAGCGGAGCTGAAGCTCACGCTGCCAGCCGTGAGCAAGCCCGGTCCCACAGCCACGCTTACGTCCGTCGTCGTCAGCGGGAACCTCGCGTTCGTCTCCGGCCACATCTCGCGCGCGGCGGACGGCCAACTCATCACCGGCCGCGTGGGCGAGGAACTCACCGTCGCACAAGGCAAAGCCGCCGCGCGGCAATGTGGGCTGGCCGTTCTTGCGTCGTTGCGACAAGAGCTCGGTAGCCTTGATCGTGTGCGACGTGTGGTGAAGGTGTTGGGTATGGTAAACTGTCCGCCCGGCTTCAAAGACCAACCGCAGGTCGTCAACGGCTTTAGCGAGCTGATGCTCGACGTGTTTGGTCGTGAGCGCGGCCTCGGCGCCCGCAGTGCCGTAGGTGTTGCCTCCCTGCCCAGCAACGTTGCGGTGGAGGTTGAGGCTGTCTTCGAACTCGCCCGGTGACTCGCAGGTTTGAATGGCGAGCGAAGAATTTTCCCTTCCGCCCTGGGGGGCTTTCCCCGATTCTCAGCCCATGAATCCTGATTGGTACCCTGTCGCCAATATGGGCGTGGTCCCTTCACCTTCCCTGCTCGTTTATCCCGACCGGGTAGCGGAGAACGTGCGGCGGATGATTACCAGCGCAGGTGGCGTAGCGCGGCTGCGTCCGCACATGAAGACACACAAGATGCCCGAACTCATCCGGCTTCAGCTTGGGCTGGGCATTACTAAGTTTAAGTGCGCCACGATCGCGGAGACGGAGATGACAGCGGGCGCAGGCGCGCCAGACGTGCTGCTGGCGTACCAGCCGGTTGGACCAAACGTCGTGCGACTGCTAGCGCTGACGCAGAAGTTTCCCGGGACGAAGTTCGCCGCCGTAGCGGACGACGCGGACGCGATCCGCGCGTTGGGCGCCGCCTTCGCAACGGCGGGACGCGTTCTTGACCTTTACCTCGATGTGGACATGGGGATGCACCGCACGGGGATTTCGCCCGGTCGAAACGCATTCGAATTGTATCGGCTTATCGGCAGCACGCCGGGGTTACGCGCGGCGGGCTTGCACTGCTACGACGGCCACAACCACGTGACTGATCTAGCCAAGCGCACCGAACAGTGCGAACGAGAGTGGACCGCGGTCGAGCAGTTGCGCATGGAATTAAACGCGGCGAAATTAGCGGTGCCCAATATCGTCGCCGGAGGCACCCCTACATTTCCGATTCACGCACGGCGCGCCGACGTGGAATGCAGCCCCGGCACCTGTGTTTTATGGGACTTTGGTTATGAGAAAATGCTGCCAGATCTTGTTTTTTTGCCGGCAGCAATTCTTGCCACGCGTGTCATTAGCAAGCCCGGAGACAACCGGCTTTGCCTAGATCTCGGTCACAAAGCCGTCGCTGCAGAGAACCCTCATCCGCGGGTGCAGTTCTTAAACCTCCCGGAAGCGACGGCGGTGATGCAAAGCGAGGAACATTTGGTGGTCGAGACCGCCCGTGCCAATGAATTCGTTGTGGGAGACGTGCTTTATGGTGTGCCACGGCATGTCTGTCCAACGGTTGCCTTGCACTCCTTTGTCACCACGGTGCGTGCCGGCCAGGCCAGCGAACGCTGGCAAGTGACCGCGCGCGAACGGCAACTGACTGTGTGAGCGCTCGGACATTTGATGTAAAATTTCCGCCTGCTCCGGAGCAATTAAGCTGTAGGTAACGAGCGGTACGGCCGCAGGAGCGGGTAGATGTATGAGCAATCAACGACTGGGATGTAAACGGCCGGAAAAAACCAGGTGACGATTTAATTACACGCTGCGATTTGCAGCTTTGCGTGCTCCGGTCTTTGCGGTGATTATCTCTTTACGTGAACGTTTCCGCTCCCGAGTCACCGCCGCGCGTAAACGTCCTTGGCGTCGGCGTCTCCATGCTGAACCTACCGGCGGCGGTCAACGCGCTTGCGGATGCGGTCAACGCACGTCGAAAGGGCTACGTGTGCGTCACTGGCGTCCATGGCGTAAGCGAGGCACAGGTGGACCCAGATTTACGGCGCATTCATAACCGCGCCTTCCTCGTCACGCCCGACGGCATGCCGATGGTCTGGCTTGGCCGACTTGCGGGCTATCGGGCGATGGACCGTGTGTATGGACCTGACTTGATGACGCTGGTCATGCGCGAATCACCCGCGCGCGGCTGGCGGCACTTTCTCTATGGCGGCAGCAACGGCACGGCGGAAAAGCTCCGCGGCGTGCTCACGGAAAAATTCCCTGGTCTGGTCATCGCGGGCACCTGCGAGCCGCCTTTTCGTCCGCTGAATGAAGCCGAGCAAGCCATGCTGACCACGCAGGTCGCGGCGGCGCGCCCGGATTTTTTCTGGGTCGGCCTCAGTACGCCGAAGCAGGAGCGTTTCATGGCGGAGTTTTTGCCGCGCCTTGATGTCACGGTGATGCTGGGTGTGGGCGCGGCGTTCGACATTCTTTCCGGCAACGTTACGCAAGCGCCACGTTGGATACAACGAGCGGGGCTGGAATGGTTTTACCGTCTATGCTGCGAGCCGCGTCGGCTCGGCCCGCGCTATTTGATCAATAACCCTCTATTCGTTGTGCGCATTGCGGCTCAACTGAGCGGTTTGCGCCACTACAAGTTGGAGAATTGAGGCGAAGTTTTCCTAGCACCCTTACACTTGCTGAGTTTTGCCTTACGCCGCGCATCAAGTTGCTGATTCGTTAAGTTACTAATCAGTCTCGTTTTCCTCATCTCGAATGCTCCCTCGCAAGTCGCGCCTCGCTACCGGCATTTATGACTCGGTAAACTAAAGTGCCTTTTCGCCTACTGTGTGCCGTTGCCTTTCGTGCGACTGCTGGGCTGATACTTTGAAGTCTCTGCTTCAGCTCGCCATTGAGTGTCGCTCCATGCCCGTTCTTCTCCAAGAAGCCTGACGGCCCGATTGACCCTTCACGCTGCCATCCCACTAGCAGCACGCGCCTGACAGCCTCAGGAATCCCCGCTTGCGGGGCGATGGTCGATTACGGCAAAATGATTCCCCCATAAGGCGAGTTAAGCCGATGGGGCATTAATGCAGAGCACGCATAATTGGCACATCCAGGCTACGCGGCCCATCCTCACGCCGCGCCATCTAGCCGATTTACTTCCCCTCACCCCAGAGGTTATCCAGACGATCGTCGCTGGCCGACATGCGGTGCAGAGCATTCTCGACCGTAAGGATAATCGATTACTGGTGATCGTGGGGCCGTGCTCTATCCACGACCCCGTGGCGGCGGTGGACTACGCGCGACGCCTGCTGCCGCTACGGCAAGAATTCGCCGACCGGATGGAGATCGTGATGCGCGTGTATTTTGAAAAGCCGCGCACAATCCTCGGCTGGAAGGGCCTTATCAACGATCCGTACCTTGACGGTTCGTGCGATATCGAGGCGGGCCTCAAGGTCGGGCGCAAACTGTTGCTGGACATCGTTGGGCTTGGGATGCCGGCGGGCACAGAGTTTCTCGATCCGGTGGTGCCGCAATATCTTGCCGACCTCGTGAGCTGGGCGGCGGTGGGCGCGCGCACGACGGAATCACAAACACATCGCGAGATGGCCAGTGGGCTTTCGATGCCCGTGGGTTTTAAGAACGGCACGGATGGCTGTCTGGAAACCGCCGTCAATGCGATGAAAGCGGCCCGCCACGAGCATAGTTTTCTCGGCATTGACCCTGACGGGCGCACTTGCATCATCCAGACCACGGGTAACCAATGGGGACACGTCGTGCTACGCGGCGGCAAGCACGCGCCGAACTACGACGAACGCAGCATTGCCGACGCGGTGCAACAACTCTGCGATGCCGGTCTCCCCGGCGCACTGATCGTGGATTGCAGTCACGCAAACTCGGGCAAGAAGCACACGCGCCAGCAGACGGTGTGGGAGCACATCATTGAGCAGCGCGCGGCGGGCAGTCCGTCGGTCATCGGCGTAATGCTGGAGAGCAACCTAGAGGAGGGCAGCCAACCGTTAGGAGCCAACTTGAAACAACTGCGTTACGGCGTTTCCATCACTGACGCGTGCCTCGGTTGGCAGGACACGGAGGCATTGCTGCGTCGCGGCCACGAGTTGCTTGGTGGCGGGAAGTGACGCGCGGGCTAGTGGAAAACTCACTTGGCCTTTGTTCGCCGTTCTTGCTCAGTCAGCCTTTCCTCCACTACCGGCAGGTAAGTGTTTGGGATGGTGTAGTCCGCGCCGGGCATCTCGGCAGCGCGGCGGAGGTATTTGCGCGCGTTGGCCCAGTCCTCCAACTGTATGTAATGCCAACCGACGTGTGAGAGCGTGAACGCCCCCACCGGGTCCAGTTCTAGCGCGCGCAGGAAATGTTGCGTGGCACTCTCGCGCTCGCCCAGCAAATCTAGGCACATCCCGTAACGAAGGCGCGAAAAGGGGTCGTAGGGGTTGAGCCGCCAAACACTTTCGAACCATGGCATGGCGGCGCGCACTCCGTCTTGCTGCCCGGGCGGCATTTCCCATGCGGTCACACGTAACACCTCGCCGAGGGCGAAGTGCGTGTCCGGGTTAGTCGGCTCGAGCGCGTGTGCCTGTTGCAGCAGCGCGAACTGCTCGTCGCGGTTAGTGCGGGGATCGCTGGCCCGGCGCAGCAGGTGTTCCTCCAGCCCGCGCCGGGCCGCCGCGTGTCCAAGCACAACGGCCACCGCCAGTGCGGCCACCGTCACGGCCCCGCGTCCCAGCAGGTTCAAAGGGACGCGAAAATTCTGCGGTGTGTGGCGCAGATGCCCAGCCAACAGCGCGACTAACGCGGTGAAAGCCACGACGTTGGCGGGCATGTGAAAGTTGAAGTCCACAAACGCGTGAAATAACAGTGCCAGCACGCCCGTGCCTGCGCCGAGTACGAACGCGGCGCGATTGCTCTGCTGCGCGCGGAAGTCGTCCCCCTCCCGCTGCACGTGCGGCCAAACGCGGAGGATCGTCCATGCGATCAAGCCCAGCATGAACAGCGCGATAATCATCCCTACCAATCCATAGTCGGTCAGCAGGTTCAGGTAGTCATTGTGTACGCGGTCAGGGCGGGCCTGCACATGTAAGCTGCGAAACTGGCGGAACAAAGGATCGAAGTGCCCAGGCCCCGCGCCCCACCAAAAATGTTCGTGCCATATGCGTGTCGCCACGGGCCAGATGTAGAGGCGGACATCATTGAGCTGTTCATCGCCGAGAGCTTGGCGGATGCGTTCCGACGACACGCGAACTTCCGCAATAAACCACACCGCTGCACCGCCCAGCATGAGTAAGAGCAACAACGCTGGGACGCGCAGCCCGCGCTGTCTGAGCAGCACGGCGAAGAACACCAGCAGTGCAAGCGCTGTTGCCACCCAGCCGCCGCGCGACTGTGTGGCAGCCAGCCCCGCCACCATTACCAGCACGGCGTAGCCGGTCACGATCCGCGCCATGTGTCCGATGCGCCCGAGGAACAGGAGCGCCAAGCCGAGTGGTAGCGCCATTTCCAAGAGGCCCGCGAGATGATTTGGGCAAATGTAGGTGCCGGAGCCTCGCCCGATGTATCCCTCGGCCCGCGCGAAGTGCCAGACCTGCGAAGACCTGGTGAGTGCCTGAAAAATGGCATACATCGCCCCGAAGGCTGCCACCGCCATCAGCGCGCCCGTCACCCAACCCGCCGTGTGGCGGTGTCCGAGGTTGTTGAGCACGACGAAGAAGACCACCCCGCAAAGCCCCAGCCGCAACAGTTCGCCGAGGGTCGTGTATTCCAGCACGGCGTAATGGCCGCGCACCAATGCGTACCCTAGCGCAGCTACTACTACCCATGCCAGTGGCGGCCAGAATACCGTCGGCTCCGGCGCGACCCACAACCGCACCACCCATAGCAACAGTGCGGCTACGCCCAGCCCGGCCATCACCGCAAAGAACTCGGCGTGCGCCCCGCCGAGAAGCAGCGGTCCGATAACGAGCAACGCGACAACTAGGCAGAGAATACCATGCTCGCAAAAGTTATCCGCGCGTTCCCGCCACGTTGGCATGGCGCGGAAGCTAGGAGAGCGCCCCGATTGGGTCACGCTCTTTTCGCACCCATTGCTCTCTCCTCGCTCAGGTTTGCCTCCTGTCGCGTGAGCGCGAGAAACGAGTGCTCTAACACGCCATCAGAGCCGCTCTGCCGGCGCAATTCTTCGCTCGTCCCGACGGCGACGAATTTGCCTTGGTGCATGATGCCGATGCGGTCGGCCATCTCTTCCGCCACGCTCAATTGATGTGTCGAGAGGAATACCGTCATGCCCGTACGTGACCGTTCCTTCAAAATGTCCTTCACTACGCGCGCGTGATGCGGGTCGAGGCCGACCATTGGCTCGTCAATCACGAACACCTCGGGATCGTGCAGCAGCGCGGCGGCGATGGCGACGCGCTGACGCGTGCCGTGCGAGAGTCCCTCAATGGGTTTGCGCAGATAATCCTCTAGATTAAAGCGCGGGATCAGTCCGCGCGCCGCAGCTTCGATACGCTCGTCCGCCATTTGAAAGAGCTGGCCGATGAAGCGAAAGAACTCCCATGGCGTGAGTTTTTCATAGAGGAATGGAAAGTCCGGCACGTAGGCCAGCCGACGGCGCACCTCCAACGGCTCGGCCTGCACGTCGAAACCCGCCACGCGCACCGCGCCGCTGGTCGGCTTGATCAAGCCGGTGATCATTTTGATCGTAGTAGTTTTACCAGCGGCGTTCGGCCCGAGCACGGCGAAGAATTCGCCACGATGGACGGTCAGCGTCACGTCGTTCACAGCGGTCAGTTCGCCAAACCGTTTGGTAAGGTTGCGGAGTTCAATCATGCAGCGGTCTATCCTACTAAGCTTAGTTTCAGCCGAAAATTTGCCCTTTTACTAGCGTTGCTGCGGATAAGGCGCAGCGTAAATCGAGAGCAAGAGGAAAGGAATAGCTCACAGTAAGAGCATCCGTGTGTTTTGCAGCATATAGCCGTCGGGCAGCTCGACGCGGAGGATTTCGCCGACGCGGCTGACGTAAATGACCACCTGGTGTTTCTCCAGCAGGCGCGCGTGCAAGCGGTAGCAGCGCAGCTTGGCACTGCCCACCTTGAGCCAGTCCTGCCGCGAGTCCCACTGGAGGCCGAGCGAAACTTTTTGCAATACGGGCAAGGCGACCAGTTCCGCGCCCGGCCCGCCGCCGCCAAGGCCGCTGAGCAGTCCCCCCGTGAGTAAACCCAGCGGTACCGGGCCGGCTAGTTCTTGTAATAGCTTTGTCGGCTCGCGGAGTTGTGCGAACGTGAGCGTGCGTGACACCAGGTCCTCGCCCTGCCGATAAGCCAGCATGAGCGTTTCGTTGTGGGCAGAGGCGTTAACTTCGAGCGTCGCTGGGCGCTGGATGAACTGGAGGTTGAAGGTTTGCCATTGATGGTTCGGATTGAACGTGGTGTTCATCGTGAACCGAACCCGTTTGAAATTCTCACCCAAGTCAAGCCGGCCATCCAGGATGTCAATGGTGTAGCCGCTGACCTTGCGCACCATACCCTCCTGCAGATCGTCACTCGCGTTAGGCGCATTGGTGATGGCGGAATCGCCCGTGTTTGCCGCCCAACGCAGGTTGCCGATTTTCCGTTTCTGGTGAAAAACCTCGAGGTCGGAGTCGTCTGGTGCGCGGAGAATGCGCTCCCACACTGCAGCCAACGGCACAGGGTTGCCCTCGCCTTGTGCGCGAAACTCCGAACGCCACAATAGCACGTTCATCGTGAGGAAAAATGCGGTGATCGCGAGAAAGACAAGGCGTTTCATGCTAGGCGGTAAGGGGAGGGCGCCGGAGTCCAACCGGCGGGTCGGACGCTCACACTGCTTGCGGAACTTGGATTTCGAACTTCGGAATCACGATTTGGCCTTCGGATTTCGGCATTCGGGCTCGATCCTTGTCCTGCCCAAATTTTAGGGTGCCCCCTCGGGCGGTTCACCGGAAAGCTCATGGCGCGGGTAAGTTCAACGTCTGACCGATCCTGAGCCGCTTAGGATCAAGGCCGGGATTGGCCGCGAGCAAGGCCTCAACCTTCACGCCATGGCGCCGCGCGATCGTCTCAGGAATTTCACCCGCCTTCACCGTGTGTGTGCGTGTGGACGACGGCGTGACTGGTGACCCTGGCGATTTCGTCGCTATGGGCACGGGTGTTGGCGGCGCCGGGGCCTGTTTTGAGGACGCCACGGCGGGCGGCGCCGCAGTCGTCAGCACGCCGCGCGCAGCTGCCTGTGCGGTGAGCACTTCCACATGTCGACGGAGCTGGTGGTTTTCCAAACCCAACCGCTCGATCTCGCCCCTGAGTTTATCCATTTCCTTCTGCACGGATGGCGTGTTGGGAGCGATGAGGAATAACTTGGCCAACTCCATCTTACAGCTGGTCGCGCGCTGGCGGGCCACGTCGGCCTTGTCTGAGTTTGGTCGTAGCTTGAGAAACCGTTCGAAATGGAAGACAGCTGCCGCTGGATCGTTAAGCCGTGTCTCGTAGAGCAGGCCCAATTCGAAGTGCGCCGCCCCTGAGCGCGGGTTCGCCTCAACCGCACGCTCGAAGGCTTCAGCCGCGCCGCGAAAGTCCTGTGCTCGGGACATCTCGCGCCCGCGCTGAAAATGCGGCTCGCGCTCCTCGTCCCCGCCGTTGTCCCGCGTCGGGATGCAGCCCACCGCGCCTGACAACAGCAGGAGCAGGCCGAAGGCGAGGCGACGGCACGCCGTAAAAATCATGACGCAAAGCCTAGCGAAACACGGCAGCGGCGCAACCATGCTCATGTGCGTGGGCCACCTTGAAAGGGATTTTTGCCAGTTGGTTCCGGCGGTGGAGCCGTCTTCCCCTCGGGTGGAGCTGGCGTGAACGGATTCGCGCCCGCGGCGGGCGCAGCGTCGTCCTTGCGCGGCAGGCAGAACGGCGCGCCTATCAAATACACCCAACCGATTACGAAGTGCAGCCCGAACGCCAAGCCCAGCCCAGCCAACGAAAGTCGCTCCGCTGCGTATAGCAGGATTGCCCCACCCAACCACAGCGCGCCCGGCAGCTGAGCTGCCGCCGCCACCCGCCAGCACTTCCCAGTCGATGCCGCGCGCCCCGCTAAACCTGCTAAGATCCGCACCGGCACCGCATACAACGTCGCCAGCAAGCCCCAGCTTACGAACAGGCACGCCACCGCTCCCAATCCGCCCGCGAAGAAAAATGCCGGTCGCCACGCGTTCCACCAAGGATCGAGCACCTGCCGGTTCAGCTCGATCTCCATCTCCACTGGATAAGGTAGCGAAGCGTAGCCCAGCAGCGACACCAACTTGATGCGCTCCCGCGTGAACTCGAACTGCAAGTCCGCGATTTGCCCCGCCTCGCCGTTTTCCTCGAGGTCAATTGCGAGGCCGAGAAAGCGGTTCTGCGCCAGCACCACCGCTTCGGCTCGCGGCCACGCCAGCCGGCCGCCGCGCACGGATCCGAAATCCGTCAGCGCGTGCACCGCGTCCGTTACCGCGGGAAACCAGCCGCGCCCCAGCACCATGAGCACGGCCACGGCCACCGCCACGGCCACAGCCGATTGCACTAGCAAAAGCCGCGTCCAGCTAGCCCGTGTCAACGCAACCACGCCGCCAAACGTCAGCGGCTGCCACGCGGGCATTGGTGGGGTCGGGGGCGTTTTTTTCAAGGCGCGGCTATCAAACCATGGCGCGGACGTGTGCGGCAATGCCAGTCCACTAATTGCATTGCACAAATTGCGCCGCGACACTTGTCACCAACCTGAGTCGGCCTCGCGCTCCAGCGCCTCTCGTTTAGCTAGGCTCTAGATCAGAGCGGATTTGAGTTTTATGTAACCTAGTATGTCGTGACCGATGAGATTTCGCCCTGTGAGTGATAAAAATTTGTTTGGGAATGAAACAACCGCGCCGCGTCTAAAAAGAATATGCTGGTCCGCTTCAAGCATCAGTACTTGCCTCTATCTCGGCCGACCAAGATGGGTTTGACCGGGGCTTGGTGGGCGCGAACATACTTTTATCTGTGGCTAAAATTGAGTCGTCTACAGAATCACAGTTAGACTTTGTGATTCAATCGGTCATGATTTTGTAAATCTCGCATGAACCGCCGTTCCGCCCTCCGCTTGCTCGCCGGGAGTTCGCTCCTGCTGCCGGGCATCGTCTCCGACCTGCTCGCCGCGGATGCGAAGCGCGCCGCCAGTTCACCCGCCGCGTCCGCCGACCCGCTCGCGCCGAAGCAGCCGCATTTCACGCCGAAAGCGAAACGCGTCATCTTCCTGCACATGAGCGGCGGCGTGTCGCACGTGGACTCGTGGGACTACAAGCCGCGCCTCATCGCGGACCACAACCAGCCTTATCAGGTGCCGAAGAAAATGCTCGAGGCCTTCGCGCAGAACAACCGGAGCGAGGTGAAGTTTTACAAGAAGCCCGGCTGGGAATTTAGGCAGCGCGGCCAGTCCGGCCTCTGGATCAGCGAGCTGTTTCCCAAGACCGCCGAGTGCGCGGACGACCTTTGCCTCATCCGCTCGATGTTCAACGACCACGCGGACCACGCGCAGGCCACGCTCGGCATCCACACCGGCTCGGTGACGTTCACGCGGCCCAGCGTCGGCTCGTGGGTGAGCTACGGCCTCGGCACGGAGAACGCCAACCTGCCGAGCTTCATGGTCATCGCGCCCGCGCTGCCGTATGCCGGCGCGCAGGTGTGGTCGGCGGATTTTCTCCCGGGCTGCCATCAAGGCACGCGCGTCGTCCCCGGCGCGGAACCCGTGCCTAATATCAACCGGCGCATCACCGACCCCGAGTTGCAGGAAATGGAACTGGGCCTCGGCGCGGCGTTCAACCAAAAGCATCTGCTCAAGCGCGGCAACGACCCGCAACTCGCCGCGCGCATCAAGGCCTTTGAGACCGCGCACGGCATGCAAGCCGCCGCGCCGGAAGCCTTCGACCTCGCGAAGGAAACCGACGCAACGCTGAAACTTTACGGGCTCGAACGCGGCAGCACGAAGGGTTTCGCGTGGCAATGTCTCATCGCGCGCCGGCTCGCGGAGCGCGGCGTGCGGTTCATCGAGCTGATTGACACGGGCGCGTCGGGCAATTGGGACTCGCACGGCGACATGGCCGCGCACGGCCCGCTCGCCAAGAACGTGGACCAGCCGATGGCCGCGCTGCTAAAGGACTTGAAGAGCCGCGATATGTTGAAGGACACGCTCGTCGTGTGGGCCACGGAGTTTGGCCGCACGCCATTCAACACGGCGAAGGACGCGAAGGGCCGCGAGCATCACGCGCAGGCGTTCACCTGCTGGCTGGCCGGTGGCGGCGTGAAGAGCGGCTTCAGCTACGGCGAAAGCGACGAGCACGGCAACGCGGTCGCGACCAACGGCGTCCACGTCCACGACTTCCACGCCACGATGCTGCACTTGCTGGGCTTCGACCACACGCGCCTGACCTACCGCCACGCAGGCCGCGACTACCGGCTGACCGACGTCTTCGGCAATGTGGTGAAAGACTTGCTGGCTTAGGGTGCGGCCTGCCTGCGGCCTACTTCGTGGGCGCTGCGAGCGCCGGCGCGACGCGCTTAAAGTCCTTTGCCTCTTCTCGGTAATGCAGCCGTTTGTTCACGAGGAACTCGCGGCCCGCCATCTGGAAATCAATTAACGTTGGCAGCCAGGCATTCGGCTCAACGGGCGCGCGGTCTAGGAGCAACTCGAACTTCCGTAGGACGCCCGCCACACCACCGACGAAGGTCAGTTCCTCTGTCAGCCACACTTTGAGTCGTGCTACTTCCCAATCCTCGGCGTCGATCCAGACCTTTCCCGCCACCTTGTTCGCTACGCGGTCAGTGACTTGCTTCACGGGCAAGTCTTTGCTGCGCGGCGTGAATTCAACCACCCACGCAGGCCGACCGCGCAAGGTCTCTTGGTTTGTCACCTTGAATGTATAGCGCGCAAGCATCTCGTCGGTGAACTGCCATTCTTTGTCACGTTTCGTGGCCTCAGGACTGCGGGCGGGGCGTTTACCGGCACGCACGGCGGCTTCGCGTTCCTCCTCAGCCTTGCGCTCCTTCTCCGTGAGGGGCTTGCCATTGCGCTCGATGGTACGCGCGAAGGGCAAGCCGTTGACCGGAAAACACTCCTGCCGTGATTGCTTGCGTTCAGTGACCTTGTCCTTGCTGTCCAACTCCTCCAGCTCGCGCTGTTTGGTAAAAGCAAATTGCGCGATGACGTTTTGTGTGCGCTCGAATTTCGAGCGAGCCACGACGTTTGAGGCGAGTTGCTCGAAGGACGGCAACGTGACGTTGTTGGTCGCGCCAGATAAAAGTGATTGGCTAGCGAAGGCAGGCAGGGCCAGTAGAAGAAAGACGATTGACCAAGGGCAAATGCCAAATGAATGCCCACGGACAAATGACTTGCGGCCGCCGCGCATGATCGACCGCCCCTTCGTCATCTTGCCTTGGCCATTCATTCGCTGATGGGAATATAACATATACCCCTTGGATTTCATATTAGGGCCGCACCACACGCACGCGGTGCGCCTCGCTGTCGCCGATGAACACGCTGCCGTCGCGGTCCACCCACAAGCCGTGCAGGCGGGCCAGCTTGCACTTGAGCGGGTCGCCGTCCGGGCCGTCGCCCTTCTCGCCGGTGCCGCAGACAAGTTCCAGCGTGCCTTTCTTCAAGTCCACCATGCGGACGCTGTGGCTCTCGGTGTCGGCGAGATAGACGTTGCCGTTGGGCGCGACGGCGATCCCCTTTGGCCCCGAGAGCGTCGCCTCCTTCGCCGGGCCGCCGTGGCCGGTGAAGCCCTTCTTCCCCGTGCCGGCGATGTGCTGAATCTTCCCGGCCTTGAGGTCGAACTTGAAGACCTGGTTGCCCTCGCGCGTGGCAAGCCAGAGGTTCCCGGCGGCATCGAAGTCCAGCGAGCGCGGGCCGTTGAGCGGCGTGCCGGCGATGGGCGAGCCGTCCGGCGTGGGGCCGGCCTTGCCCGTGCCGGCGAAGGTGCTGATGCGGCCTGAATTCATGTCCACCTTGCGGATGACGTGGTTGCCAATGTCGCAGATGAAGAGGTCGCCGGCGGGGTCGAACTGGATGCTGTGCGGTTGCTTGAAGGTGGCGTCCTTCGCCGGGCCGCCGTCGCCGGAGTAACCGGGCTTGCCGGTGCCGGCGAAGGTCGTGATGACGCCGGTCTTGAGCGCGACCTTGCGGACGGCGTGGTTCGCCATGTCCACGATGTAGAGGTCGCCGGCCTTGTCGAAGCGGATTTCGTGCGGGAGGTTGAACGCGGCTTGAAGCGCGGGGCCGCCGTCGCCGGTGTGGCCTTTCTGTCCGCTGCCCGCGACGGTGTGGATCTTCCCGTCTGCCGCGACCTTGCGCACGCGCTGGCCGGTGTATTCGCAGAACCAGATGTTGCCATCCGGCCCGCGCACGACGCCGAAGGGATTGTTGATTTGCGCCGCCGTCGCCGGGCCGCCGTCGCCGGAGAAACCCGCCTGACCATTGCCAGCGAAGGTGGTGGTGGTGGCACCGCGCACGGGAGAAAGCAGCGCGGCAGCGAGCGCGGCGAAGCCGAGAAAGCGCAGTGGAGCCGTCATGTTGCGGGGGAGCTTAGCATAGGCAAAGCGAGAGCCAAGCCGGTAGCTTGGAACTTTGTTTGGTTGGCTGTTGTCACTTCAAATACCGCCGGGAACGGGTGATTTCCACTCAAGTTCGGCAAAAGTATGGACACGCTAGCTCGCTGGTTCATTCTGTGTCTCACTCATGAAAAAGCCTATGCTGCTCGCTGCCAGTTTACTCTTGGCCTGCCACTTCCCGATTCACGCAGCTGCGGTGCGCGTAACGGTCGAGGCCGCCGCCGCTGACCGGCGCGAGACTATCGTGTCCTTCGCCGTGCCGGCGGTGGCGCGCGGCTGGCAGCGGCTGGAGACGGAGGCGGGCCAAGTGATTCCCTTCCAAGCGGACGGGGAGGGCAAGGGTTGGTTTGTCCTCGATGAATTAAAAGCTGGGGCCACTAAGACCTTTCGCCTCAAGGCCGGCGAGGCGGCGGCCGCTGTCGTGACTGCTAAGATTGATGGCGCGCTCGTGCAACTCGCGGTGGGCGGTAAATCCGTCGCCGCCTACCAGACCACGCCAAGCATACCCCCGGAGGGTGTAGCCGCGCACTACGCGCACGGGGTCTATCTACATCCGGTGTTCACGCCGGCTGGCCGGCTGGTGACGGCGGATTACCCGCCGGACCACAAGCATCAGCGTGGCATTTTCTTTGCGTGGACGAAAACGCAGTTCGAGGGGCGTGCACCAGATTTCTGGAACATGGGCAAGGCCGATAATAAAAATACAGCGGTGACGGAGTTCATAGCCGTGGACCGCATTTGGAGCGGTCCGGTGCATGGCGGGTTCGCGAGCCGCCACCGGTTCGTGGACCGGCTGGGACTGGAGCCGAAGATCATGCTTAACGAGGAATGGACGGTGACCGTCTATGCCGTGGGAGCCAGCGGCGGCCGGGCGTGGCTGATGGACTTCGTCTCCCGGCAGGAGTGCGCGGGGACCAGCGCGGTGAAGCTGCTCAAGTATCACTACGGTGGCCTCGGCGTGCGCGGCGCGGCAGCGTGGGATCCAGTCGAGGCGGTGACGTTCCTGACCTCGAATGGCGACGAGCGCACGAAGGGCGACGCATCGAAGGCGAACTGGGTTCACATGGGCGGGCAGTTGCAAGGTGCGCCGGCGGGCCTGGCGGTGCTGATCCATCCGGCCAACTTTCGCTCCCCGCAACCTTTGCGGCTCAACCCGAACAACCCGCAGCTCTGCGTCGCGCCCTCGGTGGATGGCGACTGGGAAATCACGCCCGGCCAACCTTACATCTCTCGCTACCGCTTTGTCCTCGCCGACGGCCCAGCGAACAAGGTGGAGTTAGAACGGCTCTGGGTCGATTACGCCCGGCCGCCGGTAGTGAAGGTTACGATTGAGTGACGGGGCGAGAAAAAGCGTGCGCGACCGGCAGCCCTGAGTGTTAAACTATCGCCATGTTTTCACTCGCCCGATTATTCGGTAAGGAAGACCAGTTTTTTGGTCTTTTGGAAGCCAGCGCCAAGGAGGCGCGCCACAGCATCCAGGCCATGGTCAAGCTCGCCAAGAACGTCGGCCAACCGGGCAGTCTCGAGGAGTTCGCCGAGTCGCGCCGCAAGGATAAAAAGATCACCCAGGAAATCAGTGAGGCGCTCACCACCACCTTCGTCACGTCGTTGGAACGTGAGGACATCGAGGCCCTCTCCAACGCGCTCTACAAGATCCCCAAGACCGTCGAGAAATTCGCCGAGCGCATCAACCTCGCCCCCGAGCAGGTGCGGGGGCTGGACTTCTCCCGCCAGACCAAGCTCATTGAGCAGGCCGTCGAGACACTCGTGACCATGGTGCGCGGGCTGCGCCGCCCGGACATCGCACAGGTCAAATCCCTCAACGACCGCCTCCAGCAGCTCGAGGGCGACGCCGACAAGGCCGTATTGGAACTGCTCCGCGAACTGTATCAAGGCCAGCATCCGCCGCACAAAACGGTCTTGCTGAAGGATCTTTTCGACCTGCTCGAGAAGGTCATTGACCGCTGCCGCGACGCCGGCAACGTCGTCACCCACATCGTCCTCAAGAACTCCTGACCCGCGATGGAACTCGTCATCACGGTCGTGCTCGTCGCGCTGGTGTTCGAATACATCAACGGCTTCCACGACACGGCCAACTCCATCGCTACCGTCGTCTCCACCAAGGTGCTCACGCCGCGCCAGGCCATCGTGCTGGCGGCCTTCACCAACCTCATCGGTGCGCTGATGGGCGTGGCGGTGGCCAAGACCATCACGAGCGGCCTGGTGGAGTCCTCCTACGTCAGCACGCACACTGTCATCTGCGCGCTGCTGGGCGGGATTTTCTGGAACCTGCTCACGTGGTGGTTCGGGCTGCCGTCCAGTTCCACGCACGCGATGGTCGGCGGGCTCGTGGGTGCTGCGCTGGCGTCCGCGCACGGCAGTTGGTCGGCCATTATTTGGTTCAAGGAAAAGGCCGGCCTTCCGCTGTGGAAGGCCGATGGGTTGCTGCCCAAGGTGATTATTCCGATGGTCACTTCGCCGGTGGTCGGCCTGCTCGTCGGCTTCATCGTGATGAGCGCGCTCTACCTGCTGGTCTTCAACTGGCGTCCCCGCACGGTCACGCAGACCTTCGGTAAACTCCAGATTTTCAGCGCCGCCTACATGGGCTGGAGCCACGGCCAGAACGACGCGCAAAAGACGATGGGCATCATCGCGCTGGCCTTGGTGGCAGGCACCAAAGCCGGCGACCTCACCAATGCGCCGGAGTGGTTGAGTTTCCTCAAGATCGAGACCCTCGGCCCGAAGCAGGATCAGATCCCCATCTGGATTAAGTGCGTCTGCGCGCTGACCATGGCCGCCGGCACCGCCGCGGGTGGCTGGCGCATTATCAAGACCCTCGGCCACAAGATGGTGAAGCTCCAGCCCGTCCACGGCTTCGCGGCAGAGACCACTGCGGCCTCGGTCCTCGCGGTCGCGGCCACGCTGGGCATGCCCGTCTCGACCACGCACGCCATCACCACCAGCATCATGGGCGTCGGCACCGCCAAGCGGTTCAACGCCATCCAATGGAGCGTGGTCGAGCGCATCCTCTGGGCGTGGGTGCTCACCCTCCCCGCCACGGCGGGAGTGGCTTACCTGCTCATGCGCCTCGCACAGGGCGCGGGTTGGGCGAAGTGAGAAGTTGGCTGCCAGATTGCAAGGTTGGAGCAAGGGGTTGAGGTGCAACCGAGTTTTTCCCCTAACTATTCCAAAACTTGAGTGACCTCACCCCATGGGGGAAGGGAATCGTTTACTTTCGCCGATCCCACCTCTGTTTAAACGTGTGGGCCATGTGTCACTGGGCCCTTTTCCATCATCGGCATTCCGCTGGCCGGATGGCAACGGCTTCGCTAAAACCGCCGGATGGTCACCGTGGTTGGCAGTTTCAACATGGACCTCTTCATCGAGACCGAGCGCTTTGCCGCGCCGGGCGAAGCGGTCCACGGGCGCAACTTCCGCCGTGCGCCCGGCGGTAAGGGTGCGAATCAGGCCTGCGCCCTCGCCCGTCTCGGCACGCCCGCCGCCATCATTGGCGCGGTGGGGCAAGATGCCTTTGGCGATGAGATGTTGGCAAATCTCAAGGCAGCTGGCGTGAGCGTGCGTGGCGTGGTGCGGCGTTCGGACACGCCCAGCGGTACGGCAATGATCGTCCTCGACGCCGCTGGGCAGAACCAGATCGTCGTGGCCAATGGGGCAAATGACACGCTCACAGCCGCCGACATCGAGCAGCACCGCGACCTATTCATGCAGTCACGGGCGGTCGTGGCACAGTTGGAAACGCCAATACCCTCAGTGGAGGCGGCCCTGCGCCTCGCTCGCGAGGCCCGTCTTCTGACCATTCTCAACCCCGCTCCCTTCAGGCCCGTGAGCGATGCGCTGCTGCACCTGTGCGACTGGATCATTCCCAACGAAAACGAGGCCACCAAACTTAGCGGTGTAGAAGTGCGCGACATCCCGACCGCGGCGCGTGCGGCCGTCGTCATCAAGCTGCGCTCCGCTTGCCCACGCGTGTTGGTCACGCTCGGGGCCAACGGCGTGTGGCTGGACACGCCGGAGTTCACCGGGCATCTACCCGGCTTTAAAGTTGAGGCTGTGGACACGGTCGGCGCAGGCGATACGTTCATCGGCGCCTTCGTCACGCAGTTGGTGGACGGCGTAGAGCCACGCAGGGCCGCCCGGTTCGGTTGTGCGGCAGCAGCCATCGCGGTCACTCGACGGGGCGCGCAGGCAAGCATTCCAACGCGGCACGAAGTAGAGGCGTGGCTCAAGCAGCCCGGCCCGACCGTATGAGCGGCTGCCGTCCCCAATAAAGGTCCACAGCCTGCACCAGCAACCCGCACTACCCGAATTCTGAATTCCCGAATCATTTCACGTTGCTGGAAAAATTTCTTGCCCGTCTGCTTCCCGCCGGAATGATTCCACTGCCGCGCGATGCTCACCACCCTCCGCATCAAGAACCTCGCCCTCGTGGCTGACCTCACGCTGGAACTGCGCCCGGGCTGCAACGTCATCTCAGGCGAGACCGGGGCGGGTAAATCCATCATCATCGGCGCGCTAAACCTCGTCCTTGGCGAACGTGCTGACCGCACTTTGCTGCGTGCCGGGGCGGAGAGTTGTGCCGTTGAGGCAGCGTTCGAGATAGGCAAGCTGGTGCGCTCGCTCGCACCGCTGCTGGAAGAGCTCGGCCTCGAACCGTGCGAGGACAATCAGCTCGTCCTCAAGCGCGTTTTTACGGCCGGCGGGGCGAATCGCCAGTTCGTCAATGGTTCGCCCGCTACCCTGACCGCGCTCGTCGCCATCGGAGAACTACTCGTGGATATGCACGGTCCGCACGACCACCAGTCGCTCCTGCATCCTGCCAAGCAACTAGCTATCCTCGATGCGTTTGGTGGGCTGACTGCCCAAGTTGGCGCGTTTGCCGAACTCGCACGCCGTCGCGCTACACTCGAAGCTGAGAAGGCTGCGCTTATTGTGGACGAGCGCACTTATGCGCAGCAGTTGGATCTCCTCCGGCATCAAGTCCACGAAATCACCGCCGCCCGGTTGCGTGCTGATGAGGAGGCCGAAGTCGAGGCAGAGCACCACCGTGTGAGTAATTCCGCGCGGCTTATCGAGTTGTCGCAGTCCGCGCTCGGTGCGCTGGATGGCGATGAAGCGTCTTTGCTGAACCAACTCGGCGCGCTTGGCCGCACGTTGCAGGAACTTCAGCGCGTGGATCCTGCCACGCGGCCGCTGGTCGAGACCCACGAGCAGGCCGTTAGTACACTTCGCGATTTGCAGACCGACCTCTCGCGCTATGTTGAACGTGTGGACTTGGACCCGGCGCGGTTAGCTCAGCTTGAAGAGCGATTAAACGTCATTCATTCGCTCAAGCGCAAATATGGGGCTTCACTTGCCGCAGTCATCTCGTTCGGCGACGCGGCCAAGGCCAAGCTTCACAGCCTCGAACAGCGTGATGCGGAACTCGCCCGCCTCAATGGCGCACTTACCAAGGTGAACGCAGAACTCTCGCGTGTCGGCCGCGAGTTGACCGCCGCACGACGTAAAGTCATACCCAAGTTGACCAAGGCTGTGACTCGGCAACTGCAGGATTTGGGCTTTCAACAAAGCGAACTAGACGTGGCACACAGCGTTTCCGAGTCAATCGACCAAGCGCATTTGCCCGTTGCCAATCATAAGGTTACTGGCCTCGACACGGTCGAGTTCCAGTTCGCTCCGAATCCCGGCGAACCCGCGCGCCCGCTCCGGGCCATCGCATCCAGTGGTGAACTGGCGCGCGTGATGCTGGCGCTGAAGACGGTGCTCGCTGCGGAGGACGAGATTCCCGTGCTGGTCTTCGATGAGGTGGACGCCAACGTCGGTGGCGAGACAGCTAACGCGGTGGGTGACAAAATGCGCCAAATTGCCCGTGCGCGACAGGTGTTGTGTATCACGCACCTTGCCCCCGTAGCCGCGGCAGCGGACACGCACTTTGTGGTTACTAAGCAGGTGCGCGACGGCCGCACCATCTCGGACATTCAGCCCTTGGCCGCCAAACAGCGCGTGGATGAACTCGCCCGGATGCTCGGCGGCCAGGGCGAAGCCGCCCGCAAGCACGCCGAGGCGCTGCTCGCAAATCGTTTATTGCCCGCATGAGTGAGCCAAACCAAACACCCAAGCCCCCTCGCGAAAACTGGCGCGCGTTAATCGGCCTCGTGTTATCCAGTGCGGTGGTTGCCAGTCTGTGCTGCCTGCCCAGCGTAGTGATTGTGCTGCTCGGCCTCGCCTCGGTCAGCACGGCAGCGGCACTTTCGGACCGGCTTTATTGGGGGCCGACGCGTTATGTGCTCTACGTGGTGAGCCTCACGCTTGCAGTGGGCGGACTGGTGATTTATTTCCGTCGCCGAGGCATCTGCACTTTGGACGCCGCACGCCGGGAGCGGAACCGCATCGTGAACCTCTCTTTGCTGGTGTTAGTGGGCGGCGTGCTGACCTATCTGGTTTGGAACTACATCATCTTAGACCTCATCGGCATCGCCGCCGGTCTGCCGTGGAAGCTGCCCAGTTGGTGGCCGTGGCAGTAATTAGGGCCTGAGTTTTCAGGCGAAGGTTTGTCTTCCCACGTTGGGCTCGACTACGTTACCCGCATGAAAGCTGCATTTATCACTGCCCCTTGCCCTGCCGATGGCATCCAGTTCGGTGACCTGCCGCAGCCGCAGCCACGTGCGGTTGAGGCGCTCGTCCGCGTCCGCGCCGTCGCCGTCAACCCGATTGACACCTACGTCCGCGCTGGGATGGTGAAGATGGCGTTGCCATCGCCGTTCATCATCGGCTGCGATTTCGCAGGGGTTGTGGAAGCCGTGGGTGTGGAGTGCAAGTCCTTCCAACCTGGTGATCGTGTGTGGGGTTCAAACCAAGGTTTATTCGGCCGACAAGGATGTTTCGCCGAACTCGCGTGTGTCGACGAGAAGTGGCTAAACCCAGTGCCCACCAGTGTGCGTGACGAGGATGCCGCCGCCGTCGCACTCGTGGGCATCACCGCGCACCTCGGGTTGTTTGCGAAGGCGCGCTTGCAAGCAGGTGAAACCGTCTTCGTCAACGGCGGAGCCGGCGGCGTCGGCTCGATGGTGGTGCAAATGGCGAAGGCGGCGGGCGCGCGGGTCATCGCTACCGCCGGCAGCGATGAGCGGGTGGCCAAGGCGCGGGGCTTTGGCGCAGACCTTGTGTTAAATCACCGCACGCAGGCCGTGGCCGCTGCCGTGAAGGAGTTCGCGCCCGGTGGGGTGAACGTGTTTTGGGAGACGCAGCGCGAGCCTGATTTCGACCAAGCTGTGCCGCTGCTTGCGCCACGCGGGCGCTTCGTGCTCATGGCGGGGCGCGAAGCCCGTCCGGTTTTTCCCGTCGGGCCGTTCTATGTAAAGGATTGTTCGCTTCATGGCTTTGCGATGTTCAATGCCACGCCTGATGAACAGCGTGCGTGCGCAGCAGACCTTAATCGCTGGCTGGCGGCTGGCCGCTTGCGAGCAAATATTGACCGCTTGCTACCGCTGGACCGGGCGGCGGCGGCGCACCGCCTGCAAGAGGAAAACACTTTGCACAAGTCTGGGGCGCTCGCAGGAAAGATTGTGCTCAAGCCGTAAGCATCTGGCAGGGCATTTGCAAAGCGAAGGGCCGACACCGCTTTTAATAACTACGAGCGTTGCGTGGCTTTGGCGGGCAGCGGCTTGGTCTCCGCTGCGCGGGACACCCAAGCGCCGCCGTGCTCCACTTACCGGCGCATTACGCGTAGCCCCGGTCGCAGTTTGGCTTGGGCATGATGAAGAAGTGGCGTAGCTTCAAAACGTAATGGCTACCGTAAACAACCCTGCGCTCGCTGCGTTCTGTGCAGCGATCGGCTCTGAACTGGTGCTCGGGCAAGTGCTCCTGCGGCGGCTGGCGGCGGGATATGATCTGCGGCACGTGAGTGACCGCATGGCCGAAGAAGCTCACTTGCAAGGAGTCGCGCACCACACCCTCCGCGCGCTGGCTGGCCATACGGCTGTTGGTGAGTTTCGCCCCATCAAGGCCGCACCGAATTTGCGCACGGGTTGGGTTTGCCGGGTGTCATCGGGCGCGGAGTTGGAATCCGCTTTGAACCAGCTATACCCCGGTGCGCTGGCAGATTGGTTTGCCGTGCTCCAAGCGGAACGTGGAGAGGTTCCCTGCGTTCCCGTTACGAGCTACCGCGAGTTCACGGCGCGCCAGACCGGCATGTATCGCAACACCACGTCGCTCACGGACCCGCAGGCTGCACAGGTCATCCGCGCGTGCTGCGACGCCCGCTTCTGCTTGAAGCGTCGGTGGTGGACCGTGGAGGGGCTGGCGCCCGACTCGGCGGACGCAAAGAGCCTCATCCCATGTCTCGAACCCTGCGCGGTGATGTTGGAGTTTGCGCGCAAGGCTGCGCGCATTGAACAAGAGGAAGGCAAGCCTTCACTCACTCTTGCCCCATCGGAAGTTGCTTCTTTGCTCGCTGCGCTTGACATCGCGCTCACGTATCCAACCGCCGGCCAGCGAGAGGCCGACCTATCCGCGGCTGACAACCCGCGGCGCTTACAACTGTTGCGCGGGAAACTACAAGCTTCTGCCCCCATGCCTAGCAAAGGCGCGGGGGAATAACCCTTTCACTTACACGTCGAATATCCCATGAAAACAAACTCGTCCCGCCTCCTCGCAGTCGCTGCTCTGCTCAGTGGCTATGCTTGCTGCGTCTTACTCGCGCAGGCACCGCTAGATGCCGATGCGCTGCTTGCGCGCTTGCAGCAAGCAGCCGAGCCGCCCACGCCGCCGACCGAGTGGCAGAGCCGCATTCCGACGCCCGAGGAACTTAACGCCTTCCGCGTCAAGCAGGTCGAGGCGGCTATTCAGGCGGCGGATATCGCAGGCGAATTCATCATGCGCTTCCCCATGCACGCCAAGGCTGCTGAGGTCCGCGAGCAGCGCTACCAGATGCTCGGTAGCGCGGTCCGGCGTGGGGACAAGTCCCGGCTTGAGCAGTTAGAGAAGTTGGAAGGCGACCTCATCGCCGACCCAAAGAAAACACCGGAGGAAAAATTTCGGCTACGGATGCAGGGGGTGGACCGAAAAGCCGGCTTGAAGCAGGCCGAAGGCATGGCTGCGATGCTCGAGGAGTTTGAGAAGGGCGCGCGCTTGTTGCAGAAGGAATTCCCCGATCGAAAGGAAGTCTTCGAAATGCTTTATGCCGTCGCTATGCGCTCCGAGGGCCCAAAGGCCGTCGCCCTCGCGAAGGAAATCGCCGCCAGCGGTGCGGATGCGCAAGTGAAGGAGGCCGCCGCCGCGCTACTCAAGAAGTCCGAGCGGCTCGGTAAGGCGCTGGACATCAAGTTCACTGCGCTTGACGGTCGCAAGGTCGATTTGGCCAAGTTAAAAGGCAAGGTTGTGCTTATCGACTTTTGGGCGACCTGGTGCGGGCCATGCGTTGCTGAAATCCCTGCGATGAAAGCCGCTTACGAGAAGCTCAACCCCAAGGGCTTTGAAATCATCGGGATCAGTCTTGACGACGATAAAGCCGCACTCACGGCGATGGTGAAACAGAAGCAGCTCCCGTGGCCGCAGTTTTTCGAGTCCGAGAAGGACGAAAATCGCTTCGCCAAGCAGTATGACATCAGCTCAATCCCAGCCATGTGGCTCGTGGACAAACAGGGCAATCTCGTTGAAACCAACGCTCGTGAAGGCCTAGAGAAGAAAGTGGAGCGGCTGTTGGCAGAGAAGTGAGAGTGCCGGGCAGTAACCAGTTTTCAGAGTTCGGTGCGTGTTTTCAGCAGCCAAGTGCGGCTCTGTCCCTACTTACGATCGAACACGGATGACTGAACGATTGCCTGTTTCGTCTTCTCAACTCCGACTCGTCCCGCCATTCTGCGGCATGGATTCACTACTCTTCCCCGGCGGTGAGTTTCTCGGCATCAAGTGGCACATCTGGAAGGCTGTCGGCTGGCTCGGCAACGCCGTGTTCTTCTCGCGCTTCGTCGTCCAGTGGTATGCCACCGAAAAGCGCAAGCAGGTCGTGGTGCCATCTGCCTTTTGGTGGCTCAGTCTCACTGGCTCGCTGCTGCTGCTGGCCTACGCGCTTTTCTACCAAAAAGATTCTGTCTTCATTTTCGCCTACGCATTCACTTGGATCCCTTACATTCGCAACCTCGTCATTCACCGTCGGCACAAGCATGCGCATATCCTCTGCCCGGACTGTGGGTTGAACTGTCCGCCACAGTCGAACTATTGTCTCAACTGCGGTACGCCGCTGAAGGCAGTAAACGATGGCAGGTCAGAAACGGCTCACGCCGGCTGAAAAACCAACGCCGCTTGGTTCCCCCAAAAACCAGCGGAGATAGATAAAGCCGAGCGAACAGGCCTCGCCTCACTGAGCCGCATCAAATTTAATTTCACCCTGGCATCCGGCTGCTGACAGTTCGCCGGGCCGGGCAAGCGCCCTTCCCGGAGTGCGGTGATGCAAATAGCCGCTTCGAGTGCGGCGCTGGCTCCCAGGCAATGGCCCGTGATGGCCTTGGTAGAGGAACAAGGCACGTGCGCGGCCGCATCGCCCAGCGCGGCGCAGAGCGCATTGGCCTCCGCGAGGTCGTTGAGCACCGTGCCGGTGCCGTGGGCGTTGACATAGCCGAGTTGTGCCGGGGCAACACCCGCCATTGCGATGGCTTCAGTGATGACGCGGCTCAGGCGTGCGCCCGTCCGGTCCATCCCAACGCGCTCATGACCTTCCGCCGCTAGCGCCCAACCAGCCAGCCGGGCCAGTATTGGCACTGCTCGGCGTTGTGCAGACGCGCGTGATTCCAAAACGAGAAAACCCGCGCCTTCGCCGAGCACTATGCCGTTGCGTGCGGTGTCGAAGGGCTTGCAGGTTAGCCGGGGATTCTCGTCGTGGCCCAGGACGCCAGCGGCGTGGAGTTGAGCGATGACCAGCGGGTTTAAAGGCGCTTCCGCGCCGCCCGCGATTGCCACGTCCACCGAACCAAGCAGGATGTGTTGCGCTGCCAGCGCAATCGCTGCCGCTCCTGACGCGCAGGTGGCCGAAACTGTCAGCGCCGGCCCGTGCGCGGGAAAAGCTAGCGAGAGCATCCCGCTGATGTTCGCAAGTGAGCAGTTTGCGGCATCCGAGGGGCGCGCGCGCCCTGACGGCGACTTACCGTCGAAGCCACGGTCAACTTCGGCAGCTCGCGACGGTGGTTGGAAGAAATCGCCCCCGGCTTTAGTTAGCTTGCCTACCGCCCCGCGCGAGGTGCCGACAAAAATGCCGACTCGCTCTGGCGCGACTGGCTGGGTGTTGAGTTGCGCAGCTTGCCATGCCTCCGTCGCAGCAGCGTGGGCGAGTTGTGCGCTGCGGTCCAGCTTGCGCGTGAGGCGGGTGAGCGGCGGATTCGGCGCGCGGATGCCGGCAACTTTTAGTCCGGCTGGCGATAATTCTTCCGGTAGCCAGTGGGCCGGAGATTCCCCGTGGAGCACGGTTTGCCAAAGTTCACTTACACTGGCTCCCGCCCCGCAAAATACGCCCACGCCCGTCATTACGATGGGGCATTCCTGGTGCAGACGGTGCAGCGGCGGTAGATTCACACGCAGAGTGGACAGGTAAACCAAAGCGTTCCCTTTTGCACGCACTTCCGTTTCACTCACACGACATGAATGCAACGCAACGCAGTTTTGAGGGCATCCTTGACCGCTACTTTGAATCCACGCTCGCTGAAAGTCCCGTGTGGGCGAATTACACCGGTCTGCGCGAGGGCGAAGGTAAGCTGGGCCGCGCGACGCTCAGTCATTTGCAAAGGCAGGAGAAGCGTCGTCGCTTAGCTCTCGCGGCGGTGGACGCGCTCAACCCGCGTGAGTTGTCGAATGAGCATCACCTCGATCGCCTCGCGTTCCGGGCGATGCTAAACCGGGAGAGTGAGGATTTTGGACGGGGTAAGCACACCCTGGATCCAAGCGCGTTGGATGTCGTGCTTAACTTGCTTCAGCACGAATTGATGCGGAGCGACGATGAGCCGGCACGGGCACGAAGGAACATTCTTGGCGTGCTGCGGGACACACCCCGGTTTCTCAGCGAGGATGCCGCTGTCGTAACGCGACCTGAGCGAGTCTGGCGCAAGGTGATGCAACAGACTTACGGCGGGGCCGGCGCACTCTTTGATGCGGTAGACCAGTTTTTGGGAAGGTCAGCCACCGTCACAGCGCGGAAGGCAGCACGAGACTACCATTCCTCTGTAATGAGGCGCCCGCTCGCCCCAGAGGGTGCTTTTGCCATCGGGGCAGAAGCCATGCAACGGCGTGTGCGGGAACAAGTGGGTCTTGACTACACGCTGGCTGAAATCGAGACGCTTGCGCTCGGCGAAGCGGCGCGTATCGGCTGCTTGTTGGACGCAGCGTGCAAGCCATTTGGCAAAGGTCGTTCGGTGGACGAGATCATTTCAAAGGCCCGCGCCAACTGGAATCCGGGCGCGGATTTACCTGCGATTTATCGCTCTGAAACCAAGCGCGTAGCTGACAGCTTCCGTGCCGCGAAGGCGGTAACTTTTCCCCGGGGGGACGAGCTGCAGGTGCGTCTGGTGCCGGAATTCATGCGGCATCTGTATCCAACGGCAGCCTACTCGTCGCCCGGAGCGTTTGAAAAGCGCCAACGCGGCATCTTTTGGGTCAACGATTTGAGCCTCACGAAGACGACCGAGGCCGAACAACTTGCCGAGCGGCAACAGCACTTCGGCCTAAGCCTCACCGCCGCGCATGAGGCATATCCGGGCCATCATCTCCAGTTCGTTACTGCAAACCGACATCCCCGCAAATGGCGGCGGCTTTTCGCCCACGCGGTCTTCTACGAAGGCTGGACGCTTTGGTGCGAGCAAATGATGGTGGATCTCAGGATTGACCGCACTCCGTGGCTCCAGATCCAGCAGCTTCACGATGCGCTCTGGCGTGTGCACCGCATCCTGGTGGACATCCGGCTCCAGACGGGCCGTTACACTTATGAGCAGGCAGCGGCGCACCTACGGAAGCATCTTGGCTTCACCAAGGCGCGCAGCGAGGCAGAAATCAACTGGTATTCCGCCTCGCCCACGGTGCCGATGAGCTACTGGCTCGGCCGCTTGGAAAATGAACGTTTACGCCAACGGCTTGTGGTCGGCCGTGGTTGGAAATTGCAACAATTCAACGACTGGCTGTTGAGCTTTGGGACAATCCCGCAGGCGTGGATTGAAAAGTATGGGCTGGATTAGCGCACGGTCAGCAAACGCCAATATCCTGCTCAATAAATCCAAAAGCAGAACTCTGGTGGATCCACCTCGAGACGGGGCTCGGCTGCGGTATGATCACTAGAGCTAGTGTTCACCGTGCCGCAGCCAAAAATGCAAGTTCCGCACCGAGTCACATGCAATGTGCTGGTCGAGCGGTTGCACGCGATGAGCGTGTTGCTGGGCTAAACTTCATCCCGCGGGTCAATGACCTAGGCTTGCATGCGCCTCACACAGGCTTCTTCCAATTCAACTACACGCAGCGGCTCCGCTGCGCGGGAACATTCCAAAGTCAATCAGCTGTCACGCTCAAGAGTTTCACGCTGTGTTCATTGATATAGCAGGAACGGCTCCCGCCGCTTCCGATACGCCTCCAATTCGGCTACCCAGCCGGCCTTCAATTCAGCCAGCGGTTTGCCCGACTTGATGCCCGCTAAGACCATGGGCTCGCGCAGTAGCACCTGCATTTTATCTGCCGCGAAGTTCGTGCCGTAGAGCCGCTGCATTGTCACTGCAATGGTCAGGCCCACGTCCACGGCGTTGAGCGCATCGCGGTCGGTGATGACCAGGCGCGCGCCGCCGCAGGGTTTGTCCTTGAACGTGCTATAGGTCGGCGTGAAGCGCACCGCGTGGAAGCGCACGCCCGGCAAGCCCGCGTGGTTCAGCTCGGCGGCGAACCGCACGTCGTTGGTCACATACGGCGCGCCCACCACCTCGAACGGCGTGTCCGTCCCGCGCCCTACGCTAATCGCACTTTCCAGCAAGCCGACTCCGGGATAAAGCGCCGCCGCCGCGAGGCTCCTCATATTTGGCGATGGGTTCGTCCAAGGCTGACCGAACTGATCGAACCATTGCGACCGCGACCAGCCCTCAACCGGAATCACCGCGAGGTCCGCGCCAAAGCCACGCTCGGCATTCACCATCCGCGCGACTTCGCCGAGCGTCAGTCCATGGCGTAGCGGTACCCTGTGCCACGCGACGAAGGAGTTCGTCCCGACCAGTAATGGGCCTTCCACCGCATTGCCGCCGATCGGATTCGCTCGGTCGAGCACGATGAATCTCTTCTTCGCCCGTGCTGCCGCCTCCATGCAGTTAATCAGGGTGGCCGGATACGTGTAAAAGCGACAGCCGATGTCTTGGATGTCGAACACGAGTGCATCCAGCCCTGCGAGCTGCTCCGGCGCGGGCGTGCGGCGGATGCCGTAAAGGCTAAAGACCGGCAAGCCTGTCTGCTCGTCCTTTGAGTCAGAGACTTTCTCATCGAGTGCGCCGCGAATGCCGTGTTCCGGACTGAATAGTGCGATGAGTGAGACACCGGGTGCTTTGTGCAGCAGGTCAATCGTCGCGTTACGGGCGCGATCCTGCCCGGTGTGGTTCGTGATGAGGCCGAGCTTGAGGCCCTTGAGCGGCGCGAACTTGTTTTTCACCAGCACGTCTATGCCGTTGAGCACGGGCGCGGCGGTATCCACGGGCGCGGCGCTGGGGCGCAAACGGCCTGACGTTGCGGCGTCCTCGCGGGGCGGCAGCGCGCCGGGCACGTAGGCGAAGTTGAAGTTCTTCACTGCTTCCGCCGCGAGCGTGCCGAGCTTGGAACGCAGCGCGACGACACTGCCGGACTCTGTCGGATGGTTTCGGTTCGAGAGGAAAATCAGGAATGTCTTCGAGAACGGGTCAATCCAGATGCTCGTTCCGGTCCAGCCCGTGTGCCCATAAGAGCCAATGGGGAAGTACTTACCGCGCGGGCCGCTGTAGCTTGTGTCAATATCCCAGCCCAGCCCGCGCCGCCCGGCGACCTCTGGCGGTGTCTGCACCGAGGTCCAGAACCGCACGGTCTCCGGCTGAAAGACGCGGGTGGAGCCAAGCGCGCCTTCGTTGAGCATCATGCGGGCGAAGAGCGCGAGGTCGTTGGCCGTGGTGAAGAGCCCCGCGTGTCCGGCCACGCCGCCCATGCGCCGAGCGCGCGGGTCGTGGACGACGCCGCGCACGGGCACGCCATTTTCGACTTCGGTGGGCGCGATGCGGGCGAGCTTGCTGCGCGGCGGGTTGAAGCCGGTGTCTGTCATGCCGAGCGGGACGAACACTTCCCGTTGCACGAACTGGTCGAGCGGCAGCCCGCTGACACGCCTTACAATTTCGCCGATAAGGTAGAGGCCGGTGTCGCTGTAGATGATTTTGGTGCCGGGCGGCGCGGAGAGCTTCTCCTCGCACGCGAGGCGGATGGCTGCGTCGTAGCCGTTCCAGTCCGGCTTGAGACTCACGTCCGGCCGCAACCCGGACGTGTGCGTGAGCAACTGACGGACGGTGATGACTTCCTTGCCTAGCTTGCCGAACTCAGGGATGAACTTAACCACGCGGTCGTCGAGGCCGACCTTGCCTTGCTCGATGAGCCGCATAATAGCCGGCGTGGCCGCGACAACTTTGGTGAGCGACGCGGCGTCGAAGATGGTGTCCTCGGTCATCGGCTCGATAGCAGGGATGAGGGCGCGGGAGCCGAAGTGGGCGCGGTGGGCGACACCGTCGGATTCCAGCCACAACATGCCACCGGGTAGTTTCTTGTCCGTGATGGCTTGCGAGATGGCGGCCTGCATTTCGCCGAGCTTGGCTTGGTGGAATGGGTATGAGCGTGTGCTCAACACCGGTGACTTCGCTAGGTGCGATTCCCGCGGCTCGATCACGTAGTCGCGCCTCGGCGACTCGCAACCCATGAGCAGGACAAGGCAGAGCGACGTGACAAGAGCCGGTTGAGTATGACGCAAGTGCATGGTTTGAGTGTAGAGGTTCTACGCGGCGCGAGGACGAGGAGCAAGCGGGCATCCCCACTTTGTAAATGTTACTTTTTAGCCCGCGAGGGCATGCATCAGCTTACCGAGCGACCACCAGAAATCGCCAGTCCCGGTGATTGAGGTGCGGACGCGTTCGTAAGCTCACGTGATATGAAAGCGGGGTGACTGAGAGCGAAGGAAAATTGCTCCTTTGCGTTGGATTGTTTGGCGGGTCGGTTTGGTGGCCGCTCAGTCGCGCTGCGCTGCCTCATTGAAGAGAGACAAGTTTAGCCAATCACTCCCTATTGGATTTAGAACGCAACGTTTTTGTCCGCACGGTTGCTAACACGCGGGCCATCTTCAGCGCCGTTTGCGCGGCTTCAGCACCGCGGTTGTAGTCCTTGCCGAGGCAGCGGACGCGGGCCTGTTCCTCGTTCGTGAAGACGAGCACTTCGTGGACCATCGGCACGCCGGTGTGCGTGGCGAGTTGCGAGAGGGCGAGCGTGACGGCCTCGCCGACATGCTGCGCGTGCGAAGTCTGACCCTGCATGATGACGCCGAGGCAAATCACTGCGTCCCAAGCGGGAAGCTGCCGCGCGAGGGCGCCAGCCACGACCGGGATCTCAAACGCCCCGGGCACGCGCACAACTTTAATCTCGGCCGCCTTGGCCAGTTTCAGCTCCGCCCGTGCGGCACGTAGCATGCCGTCCACGAAGCGAGCGTTGTATTCTGAGGCGACGATGGCGAAGCGATGGGCAGCGAGCGTGGCAGCAGCAGAGCGTTTGAGTTTCGTGAGCATGGGTGGGGCAGTAATGGTGGGTTGGGTGCGGAGCAGAAACCATTACTCCATGACTTCATTTCTCCATGCGGAAAACTGTTTCACAAAAGATGCCCGAGTTTCTCGCGCTTGGTCTTCAGGTAGCGCTCATTATGCTGGTTAGGCTTTACGCGAATGGGCACCTGCTCGATAATTTTCAGTCCATAGCCGGCGAGCCCAACAATTTTTTTAGGGTTGTTGGTGAGCAGACGGATAGTCTTGAGGCCGAGGTCGCAAAGGATTTGCGCACCCAAGCCGTATTCCCGAAGGTCCATGCCGAAGCCGAGCTTTTGGTTCGCCTCTACGGTGTCGAGGCCCATTTCCTGGAGCTTGTAAGCTTGAATTTTAGGCGCGAGACCAATGCCGCGGCCTTCCTGCCTCATGTAAAGAATCACGCCCCGTCCCGCCTCCGCAACCTGCCGCATGGCTTGCTGGAGCTGCGGGCCGCAGTCGCAGCGGCGCGAGCCGAATACGTCGCCGGTGAGGCATTCGCTGTGGACGCGGACTAGCACTTGGTCTTTACCCGCCACTTCCCCGCGCACGAGCGCGACGTGGTGCTGGCCATCCGTGTGCGAGCGGTAAAGGTGTAGATCGAAGTCACCGTAGTCAGTCGGCATTTTTACGACCTCGATACGCTCGACGAGCTTCTCGCGGGAGCGGCGGTAACTAATGAGGTCGGCGATGGAGCAGATCTTTAACTTGTGTTTGCTGGCGAACCTCCGCAATTCCGGCAACCGTGCCATCGTACCGTCATCGGACATGACTTCGCAGATCACGCCGATTGGTCGGCAGCCCGCGAGACGTGCGAGGTCTACGGCGGCCTCGGTGTGGCCCGCCCGCTGCAGCACGCCACCGGATTTGGCGCGAAGCGGAAAGATGTGACCAGGTTGGATCAAGTCTTCCGGCGTGGCTGTCGGGTCAGCCATAACTTGGATGGTTCGCGCTCGGTCGGCAGCGCTGATACCGGTGGAGATGCCGTGCGCGGCATCGACGCTAACCTGAAAGTCGGTTTTGAAGGTCTCGCGATTTTGCGTGACCATGCGCTCGACCCCCAGTTGTTTGAGCCGTTCGCCGCTTGTAGGCACGCAAATGAGGCCGCGCCCAAACTTTGCCATGAAGTTCACGCTTGCCGGGGTGGCGTGCTCAGCGGCCATCACAAGGTCGCCCTCATTTTCACGGTCGGCGTCGTCCACGACGATGACCATCCGACCCCGGCGAAGTTCGGCGAGGGCGGCTTCAATAGAGTGCATGGCGGTCGGCATCGCGGACGAACTTTAGGGGCGGGCGCGCCGGAAGCAAACGCGGAAAGCGCCGACGATGCATTGGCGCCGCGGTTCCAATCTGTAGTCCAAAAAAGGAACGCGGTGTTGAGGGGAGTCCCCGGGGATTTTTTCTCCTGAACCACCAAAACACGATTTGGCTCTTCAGTTGTGGGGGCTCGGACTTCGTCCCCCCGGCTCAATTCACCGCAAGCCGACGCACCAATTCGGGGAAGCGGCAACCCTCACACAGCGCGTTAGAGTGCGCGCAGAAGTCGCGGACGATTTGGAGCAAGCCCTGTTGCGAAGCGGCACGGAGTAATAGACCGCGTGGCACTGCACCGGCAAAAAGTCGCTCGCGTGCGAGTCGAAATGCAGCGTTGTCCTCGCTGGCTGGCCACGCAAGGAGACGGGCCTCAGCGATGGCTTGAAACGACCGGTTGCGTCCCGCGTCAGCCCGCGCCCACAGCCACGGCAGGACCACGTTCACCGCGAGGTCGGTGAGCCGCGCCTCACCGAGCAGTGGTTGGGCTTTCTTTAAGCGCGGTGAGTTAAGTGTCCAGTGCCAAGACCAAAACTCTTCGGCGGGCGGTTGCAAAAGGGCGAGCAACGCGCCGGGCAAAGATTCGGCGGAAGTCTCGTGGAAGAACCATCGTTCCAAGCGCACTGGCAGGTCGCCGGCTGCCAGCCAATGTGCGGCGAGAGCGAGCCGTCGAAGCGGTTGGTTTGCTGGCCGCAGGCCGCTCATCCGCCATGCGGCGCGCGGGAGAATGACTTCGCCAAACCGCGCACGCTCACGCCACCAAGCGTCCCATAAGCGACGCAGGTAATTGCCGTCTGCGCCGCGCCCGCGCGGCAGCTCGGCTGGCAGCAAGCCACTCCACCCAGCCAACCGCGCCTGCCATAGCTCGGCAGGGAGCGGCTCACGCACAGTGCCGGCCAGCTCAGCAAGCCGACGCATGGGCCAAATGTTATGCTTGTAGCCCAACGCGCTGAAGAGGCCCTCCCAAAGAGACTGCTCCCAACCGCACTGTCGGGCGCGGGCGGCGAGCTGCGCGGCTTTGAGTGAGAGGCGAACCAGCGCGGCTTGGTCCAGAATGCCTTGCAGATGATCGCGGGGCAGTTCGCGCAATGGCCCGCAGCATTGGCCGGCGAGTGCACTCGCGCGGGTGGAGCCTTCGCTGCTGAACCACTCGTTCAACTCGCTCACGGGCGCGTCGAGTCGTGCCTTCAGCGCCAGCGTGGGTAGGCCGCTGGCTCCTGTGCCATCCCAGATCACGTGCAACACCACAGAGCGAAAGGCGGGGTTTACGTCGTGGTGATGCGTCCGCCAGCCGCTGGGAGCCAGGTCAATCTCCACGTCGCCTCGCTTTGGTGCGTCGCCGCCGAATTGCACAAGGGCGTCGCGGAAGTCCGGCCCAGATTCGCGATTCGGGAAGCCAGGGTGCAGCACTCGCACGGGCCGTCCGTCCGTCAGCACAAGGTGGTCGCGCGTGATGCGTTGGTGCAGCCATACGGCTTGGAGAAGTCGCTCCGGTGGAGGATCGTCTTCGCGCAATTCGCCAATCCCGAACCGCTGGCCGCGCCATGCAGCGTAAAGGTTTTTGGGAAGGGGTGAGGTCATCAGGCGCGTAAGGAACCAAGCGAAGACTATTTGGCCTGTCAATGGGCTGCGAGTTTTCGCGGCCGCGAAGAGTTACGAGGAAAGAAGAAAATTGGCGACCCTACGGGGATTCGAACCCCGGTTACCGCCGTGAAAGGGCGGTGTCCTAACCGCTGGACGATAGGGTCGGCCTCGGACTTGGCCATTTAGGCGGTGGGCGCCGCGGGTGTCACGAAAAAATTCCCGCGGCAAGGGCATCCCCGCCCCTTAAACTCCTAGCCAGATGCCCAGGTCACGGGCAAGTGCCCAAACAATCTTTCATGCGCGGCAAAAACTACTTGTCGCAAGCACGGCGTAGGGGTAGCCATTCCGCCATGTCCAAAACATACTTCCTCCCCCGCTCGTCTTCCACCGCCTTAACCCGCCGCGACTTCGTCAATCGCTCGCTGCTGGCCGCAGCCATCGCCGCCGCCAGCGCGCCGCCGCTCCTGCGTGGACAAAATCTCAACAGCCGCGTGGCCGTTGCCGGCATCGGCGTGGGCGGCAAGGGTGCCAGCGACATCAGCGGAATCGCCGCCGCCGGCGCGGATATCGTCGCCCTATGTGATGTGGATGAACCCACGTTGAAAAAGGCGTCCGCTCTTTACCCGAAAGCCAGGCTGCACGCCGATTACCGAAAGATGTATGAGCAACAGAAGGACTTTGACGGCGTCTCCGTGAGCGCGCCGGACCACCACCACGCGCCCGCCGCTGCAATGGGCATGTTACTGGGTAAGGGTGCCTATGTGCAGAAGCCGCTCACGCACTCCGTTTGGGAGGCCCGCCGGCTTGGGGAAATCGCGAAGGAAAAGAAGGTCGCCACGCTCATGGGCAACCAGGGCCATTCCGGCAACGACGTGCGCAACTTTTGCGAACTCATTTGGGCCGGGGCCATCGGCAAGGTTCGCGAGGCGCACATCTGGACCAACCGACCCATCTGGCCGCAGGGCCGCAACCGCCCCGCCGGCGAGGATCCCGTGCCCGCGTCGCTCAACTGGGATGCCTTTCTCGGCCCTGCGCCGATGCGACCCTTCAAGGCCACTTGGCCGGACGAGGATGGCAAGGACGGCAAGAAACGCCGCGGCGGCAATGTATATCACCCGTTCGCGTGGCGCGGCTGGTGGGACTTCGGCACCGGCGCCTTGGGTGACATGGCTTGCCACCTGATGGATCCGGCGTTCTGGGCGCTGCACCTCGGCCATGCCGACAGCGTCGAGGCCGTGTCCGAGGGCGCGACTAGCGAGATGGCTCCGAAGGCCTGCGTCATCACCTACCAGTTCCCCGCCCGAAAAACGGAGCACGGCGAAATGCCGCCGGTGAAAATCGTATGGTATGACGGCGGCAAGAAGCCGACGAACGAACTGCTTGGCCTTGCCGCCGATGCAAAGTCGCCCGACAACGGCTCGCTCTTCGTCGGTGAGAGCGGCAAGATGACCTGCGAGACCTACGGCGGCGCGCCCAAGTTCACGCCGGACTCCAAGACGAAGGAATTCGCCAAGCCCGCGCAGACGCTCGCGCGCTCACCCGGCCACCACAAGGAGTTCGTCGATGCCATCCAGGGCAAGGTGCTCAAGGGCATGGGCAGCCTCGACTACGCCGGCCCGTTCACCGAGATGGTCCTTATGGGCAACCTCGCCGTCCGCACCGGCAAAAAAGTCGAATGGGACGGCCCGAAGATGAAGGCCAAGAACATGGACGTCTCGAAGCTTGTGAAGCGCGACTATCGCGCCGGGTGGACATTCTAATCCGTTTGGACACATACAGATTGCGAACCCGCTGACCGCTTTGGCTGGCGGGTTTTTCGTTGGCCTCATTCCAAGTTTGCAATTCCCTGCGTCCGCGAAACACTCGTCCCATGTCCTCCGCTGCTGATTTGACCCGCCGCGCCTTCCTCGGTTCCGCCGTTGCCACTTCCGCCGCGCTCACCCGCGCCGCCACGCCGCGCGATTGGACGGGTGTGAACCCGACGCGTTATCCCGACCCCGACATCGTGTCGCTCGACAAGCGCTTCAAGGCCAAGCTCGGCAACACGCCCATCCAACGGCTTTATCACAACCCCACCATGCTCTGGGCTGAAGGCCCCGCGTGGAATGCTGTGGGTCGTTACCTCGTCTGGAGCGACATCCCGAACAACCGCCAATTCCGCTGGCTCGCGGATGATGGGCACGTAAGCGTTTTCCGTTCACCCGCCGGCAACAGCAACGGCAACACCTTCGACTGGCAGGGCCGTCAACTCGCCTGTGAACATGGCAACCGCCGTGTGGTCCGCTACGAGCACGACGGTTCCGTCACCGTCATCGCCGACGCCTTCAATGGCAAGCGCCTCAACGCGCCCAACGACATCGTAGTGCATCCCGACGGCGGCATCTGGTTCACCGACCCCGGTTACGGCAGCATGATGAATTACGAGGGCAACAAGGCACCGCTCGAAATCAAGGAGGCCGTCTATCGCGTGGACCCGAAATCCGGGAAGCTGGACATGGTGAGCGACGAGTTACGCAAGCCCAACGGCCTCTGCTTCTCGCCCGATTACAAGAAGCTCTACATCGCGCACGGCAACGTCTTCGCGTGGGACGTGGTGGACGGCGTGAAGCTGCGTGGGATGAAGACGCTCTGCACGATGGCGCTGGGCGAGAAGAAGGGCGGCGCGGACGGCATCCGCTGCGACACCGAAGGCAACATCTGGGCGGGCGCGGGCTGGGCGGGCGACGGTTTCGATGGCGCGCACTGCTTCACACCTGAGGGCGAGCGCATCGGCATGGTGCTGCTGCCAGAGATTTGCGCGAACCTTTGCTTCGGTGGACCGAAACGCAATCGGCTCTTCATGTGCGGCAGTTCGAGCCTCTATGCCGTGTATGTCGAGACGCAGGGGGCGCATATTTGCTAAAGAGCCGCGAAGCGCGCAGGGCAATCAGCTTTCAGCTGCGACCATGCACTCCGCATCACTTCGCGGTCCCATCGTGAAATCTCCCCTGCCCGAAACGCTTTGTCTGTCTTGTGGCTTGTGCTGTGATGGCACGCTATTTCGCGACGTGGAGCTCCAGCCCGGCGATGACACAGCAAAGCTTCGCGCGCACGGCCTTCCAATTCCCTTTGCGGCGCCCCGCGGTTCACGTTTCAGTCAGCCTTGCGCCGCGCTATGCGCCGACTTGAAGTGCCGTGTGTATGCTGACCGGCCTGCGCGCTGCCAGCAATTTGAGTGCGCCGTTTTTAAAGCGGTAGCGAGCGGCGCGGTGGAACTGCCGGCCGCGCTTAAAACGATCCGCCAAACGCGACAGATGGCAGATAAAGTGCGGGGGTTGCTACGTGACCTTGGTGATGTTCGCGAAAACGTAGCGCTCGCGAAGCGGTTCAAACATGTGAAGCGGAAATTTGATGCGGGTGAGCTACCTGCTGGGCTAAATGCGGAAACTGCTTACGACTGCTTTGCCGAGCTGAGCTTAGCCGTGCATGAGTTGGATTTGCGGCTGCGCGCAAAGTTCTACCCTATCGGGGACTAAGCTACCTTTGGACCGACGGCGCAAAAATCCGTGTCCATCGGCACCCGTCCAGGGTTAGGCTTCTCCCGCCGATATGGAATACGAAGCCGTCATCGGGTTGGAAACGCATGTCCAGCTCAAGACCCGGTCAAAAATGTGGTGCGGTTGCCTCAACGCCTTTGGCGCGCCGCCCAACACGAACGTCTGCCCCGTCTGCCTTGGGATGCCGGGGGTGCTGCCCGTCGCCAACGAGGAGGCGCTCCGCCTCACCGTGCTGACTGGCCGCCTGCTGAATTGCGAGATCCCCGCCCACGCGAAGTTCGACCGCAAAAATTACTTCTATCCTGACGCCTCGAAGAACTACCAGCTCACCCAATACGACCAACCCTCCACCAAGGGCGGTTATCTGGACTTCGAGTTCGCCGGCGGCGTATCGCGCGTGCGCCTGACCCGCGCGCACCTCGAGGAAGACGTGGGCAAGCTCACGCACTTTGATCGCCATAGCGGCGTGGACTTTAACCGCGCCGGCGTGCCGCTCCTCGAAATCGTCTCCGAGCCGGACCTCACCAGTGCGGACATGGCCTACGAGTATCTCAACGCGCTCAAGGAGGTTCTCCAGCAGGCCGGTGTCTCCGACTGCGACATGGAGAAGGGCATGGTCCGCTGCGACGTGAACATCAGCGTGCGTCCTAAGGGCACGAAGGAACTCGGCGCGAAGATCGAGATCAAGAACATGAACAGCTTCTCCGGCGTGCGCCGCGCGGCAGAGTATGAAATCGCTCGGCAGGTCGAGGTTGTCACCAAGGGAGGCAAGCTCGCTCAATCCACGCGCCGCTGGGATGACGTGGCTGGCATCACCGAGGAGATGCGCACCAAGGAGCACGCGCACGACTACCGCTATTTCCCTGAGCCTGACCTCATGCCCTGTGCGCCCACTGAGTCATGGCTTGCCGAGGTTGGCGCGCGCGTCATTGAGCTGCCCCTAGCGCGCAAGCAGCGGCTCATGAGGGATTTTCAGCTCCCCGCCACCGATGCGGAGGTCTTCAAGAGCAACGTGGCGCTCGGCAATTACTTTGAGGCTGTCGCCAAGCAAGCAAAGAACCCAAAGTTGCTCGCCAACTGGCTCATTAACAACTTGCAGGCCAAGCTCGCTGAGCTCAACGGGCTGGAAACTGCCGAGCAGGCTGCACTCGGCGTGGAGCCGCCGGACCTGAAGCTCACCGGCTTGGCCGACCTCAAGTTCAAGCCCGACGCGCTGCTCGAACTCGTCGCGCTCGTCGAAGCCAAGACCATTAGTAGTTCCGCCGCGCAGACCGTGTTCGGGGAGCTGTTCGCCACCGGCAAGGCTCCCACCGCCATCGTGCAGGAGAAGGGCCTTGCGCAGGTCAGCGACACCGGTGCGCTCGAGAAGTTCTGCGACGATGTGATCGCCGCCAACTCCGGCCCCGCCGCCGACTTCCGCTCCGGCAAGGCCGCCGCGCTGAACTTCCTCAAGGGCCAGGTGATGAAGCTCTCCAAGGGCAAAGCCAACCCCGCCGTGGTCGGCGAAATCCTCGAGCGCAAGCTCAAAGCTTAGTCATAACGCACTAGGCCGCTCGCGAAGCCCCTACGTCAGTTCAACTTCGCCAGTTCGTTTCGCGTCAGGGCCACGAGTGGCCGCACAGTTGCCGCGCTGAAGTCGAAGCGGCAGCCGGCGGCGGCGAAAAGTTCCGGCAGCGGACGCGAGCCGCCAAGCGCGAGCCCGGTCTGGTAGTCGCGCAGCGCCTTTACCGGATCGCGGTGCGAGTTGGCCCAGACTTGTAGCGCGCCGAGCTGCGCGATGCCGTATTCCACATAGTAAAACGGGTGCAGGAAAATGTGGAGCTGTCGATGCCATAAGTTCGCCCGTGCAGACTCGTGGCCAGCCCAGTCCACGTCGCCGCCGAAGCGGTCCATTAGCGCCAGCCACGCCGTCGTGCGCTCGGCGCGCGAGTGGCCGGGATGCGAGTAAATCCAATGCTGAAACGCGTCCACTGTCGCCATCCACGGAAAGAAACCAATGATGCCTTCGAGGTGCGTCTTGCGCGCGCGGTTCGCTTCGGCGGGCGGGTAAAACTCCTCGAGATGCTGGTTGCCGAGGAGTTCCATCGCCATGCTTGCCACCTCACAAAACTCAATTGGCGCGCCGCGATAGGCATAGATGTCCTCATCCTTCGCAGCGAGCGTGTGGAAGGCATGACCAGCCTCATGGAGCATCGTCTCGACGTCGCGCTGCACGCCTACGGCGTTCATGAAAATGAATGGTAAGCGCGCCTCGGCGAGCGTGGATTGATAACCGCCGGGAGCCTTGCCCTTGCGATTGGCGAGGTCGAGCAACCTGAGGTCGCGCATTGTTTTGAAGCCTGCGGCGAGGCTGACATCAAGCCGGTCGAAGACGCGCTGCGTGCGCGTGACCATTTCCTCCACCTCCGCGAACGGCCGCAGCGGCGCACGGTTAAGTGGATCCACGGCGGTGTCCCATGGCCGCAGCGACGCGACGCCGAGTTGACGGCGGCGCTCGGCCTGCAACTGCCGGACCACGGGCATGATCTCCGTGTCCACCGCGGCGTGGAATTTCAGGCAATCCTCCGGTGTGTAGTCGAAGCGGCCCTTCGCACGGAAGGCGTAGGCGAGATAGTTCGGGAAGCCGGCGTTGCGCGCGATCTGCTCCCGCACCTTGAGCAGTGCCTCGAAGTTCTCCTCGATCTTGTCCGCCTCCTGAAGGCGCCGCGCCGCCACGAGCGCCCATGCCTCCTCCCGCAGCGCGCGGTCAGGTTCTTCGAGGTAGCGGCCCATCTGCACGAGGGTCTTCTCCTCGCCCCGGAAGTTCACCGTCAGCGAGCCGGAGAGCTTCTGATATTGCTGGCCCAGCTTGGCCTCTTCGGTCTGCAACGGGATGTTCTCCTCGCGGAACAACTCGACGAGCAACGCGGTGTCGCGGTCGAACACCTCGTAACGGCGCTTGTTCAAATGCGATCGCAGCGGGTGCGCAAGATACAGCTTGGCGAGATGGAATTGCCGTGGCTTCAGTTCCGGCTCAATTTTTTCGACGAAGTGCAGATAAGCCGCCTCCGCCTCGGGTGAGTCAGTGTGGCAGGTCATCGCGATGTAACGCTGGCTACCCTCCTGATCTAGCGCAGCGGCTAATTCGCCTTGGTCAAGAATCCAACGTTCGAATTCTGCCACCGTGCGGCATTGCGGCGCGCGGGCATTGAGCTGATCAAAGAGTGGCGCAATCTGCGCCCAATCGCTGAGGTTGATCTGGGCGGGCACAAAGCGGCGTGGGGCGTGAACGGGAAGATTAGCGAAAGGCAGTAAGTTCATGGCGGCGAAGAGTGGCGGAACCCGTCCGGCCCCAGAAGCGAAAAGTCAGCTTTGCTGGTCACGGTTTGTCCGGCGGCGGATTGGGTTGCAGCGTGCGATGGATCAGGAGCCACAGCACGGGCGGCAGGCCTGCGCTTATCAACACCGCAAGCGTCGGATGCGCAACGCCCGCGTGGCCAATCGCCGCGTAGGTGAAACCCAGCGGCACTGACCCGCAGGCCAGCGCGAGGAAGAACGTCGCTGCCGACATCCGCGTGAGCCCGGCCATGCACGCGACGACCTCGGGGAACAACGGCAGCCACCGTGACAGCACCACCAGCCATGCACCCCAGCGGGTGAACAGCGCGTCACCTTTCGCCAAATCTGTTGCGCTCACCAACCGCGCTGCCGCGCGTTGTCCAACCGCGCGACATAATCCATAAGCCAGCGCACCCGAAAGAAATGAACCCGCCGCACTCACCATGCCACCCAGGATTGGTCCATAGGTAAAACCCAGCGCCGCCATGATGGCCGTGCCCGGCACTGGCAGAATCAGGTCCGCCACCAACAATCCGATGCCCGCGAGCCACGCCCACCGGCCGTATTCGCGCAGCCACGCCACCGCGCCCTCAGGCGTAAAGATGCCCACATCCCGCCACAGCAGAAATGGCATCGCTAGCGCTATGGCCAACAGGAGAAAAATCCAGACCAAGCGCATTGAAACGTCTTTCGTGTCCAGCTTTCACTGGTTCCGCAGCGCGTCCAGCAACTGCCCGCGCAACGCGGAGGCCGTCGCGAGCCACGTCCACACGAGGCCGCTCGCTAGCACACCGCCGAGCGTCAGCGCCAGCGCGCCGAGAGGCAGTTCTCCTGCGCCCAGCACCGACGGCAGCACGGCCACGCCCGCTGCCACTACGCCGCTCAACAAGCCGAGCAACAGCAACGCCGCGTGTTCACTCAGCACTAACCACCTTAGCGCCTTCGCGCGAAAACCCAACGCGAGCAGCAGGGCCAGCTCGCCGCGCCGCTCAAGCACATTGCGCAGCACCACCACGCCGAGGCCCGCGCTGCCGAGCAGCAGGCCGAGGCCGCCGAGGATTTGGAACGTGCCAAGATAGGTGTTCTGCACCGCGTTGAGCTGCGCCATGCGCCGGGTCGTGGGTGTGAGTTCGAGGCCGAAGTCGCGCAGCGCGCGTGTAAGCGAAGCAGCCACGTCGGCAACGCGGTTGGTCGGCGCGTCCACGAGGAAGTAGCGGTAGCCCGCCTCGCTCGGGAAGCGCGCGGTGAACTCGTCCTCCGCGATGATGAGGTTGCCTTGCAGGATGGAGTTCGCCACCGCGCCCACGAGCCGCAACCGCACCGGCCGACCGCGTTCGTCCAGCCCGGGATACTCGATGATGTCGCCGACCTTTTTTCCCATCGCCCAAAGAATCGAATTCAGGTCGGCAATGGCGGAAATTTCAACGACTTGGTTTGAACCCTCGTGAGGCGCACCAAGCAGCAACCATGGATGGGCAACGCTGTGCTCGTTTGCGTGCTTGATATCCACAAAGGCGAACGCCCCGCGCTCCGCCATCAACTCCGGCTTCACCCCCAGCAACCTCGGCTTCTGTGCGCGGTTCAAATTCAGGCAGCTCGCGTCATCGCCATCGCGCACGCGGAAGGGCACCACTTTCAAGCCCTCGAGCGACTTGTCTTCCAAGCCCAGCGCCTCCCGGCCCGCCTTGGAGTTCAAGTCCTGCACCACCGGCAGCGTGCTCTCACCCAGCAGCGCGAAGCCGCCGGTGCCGGAGCTGCGCTTGGTCGCGTTCGCGTTTTCGTCCAGCCGGAACACGCCAATGGACAGCACGAGGAAGCTGCCGCACGCGAGCATCGTGGCTGTCGCGAGGCTGCGCGAGCGGCGACGTGTGGTGTTGCGGATGCCCAGGCTGGCTACCGTCAGCGCCGCCGCCGCCTCGCTCCGCTCCAACCGTGTGATCAATACCGAGGTGAACGCCAACGCCGCGATGAGCAGCAACGCACCCGCGCCAAAGAAGGCCCCTGCATTCGCCGTCTGATCCGTGGCCAGCGCCCAACCGAGAAGCGCGAGGGCGAGAATCGCGCACGCCGCGCCCAGTAGCGCGACATTCCAATGTCGCGTTCCAAATCGCCCCTTCGGCACAGCTGCCAACTTTCCGCCATCCACCGCCCCCGACTCGACATTGGAATGTCGAGCTACTTGTGCCGCCGCTCCGCCAGCCTCGCCACCATTCGCCGTCCGAACACTGATTACTGAACACTGAACACTGCTTACTTCCTCCCCGCCTCCCGCCAACAACACCCTCGCCGGCTGCCGCACCTGCTTCCGCAGCGCCAGCCACAGGCTGAACACCGCCACCAGCACCGCGCCCACGAAGCCGCCCGCCAGCGTGGCCGGCTCCGCGTGAAAGCGCAGGTCGCTCGTGCCCACGGCGTCGCGCCAGACGGTTGAGAGGCCGTGCAGCATCGCACGCGCATACCAGACCGCGCCGACCGCCCCGAGCGCCGCGCCCAGCACCGCGAGACCCGCGCCCTCGCCGAGCAGGAGCCGTCGCACCTGCTTGGGCGTGAAGCCCAGCGCCAGCAGCGTGCCGACTTCCTTCGCGCGCTGCTCGACGCCGAACTGGAACAGTAACGCCACCAGCACGCACGCCGCCACGATCAGGAAAAAGCTAAACCCGATGAACAGCCCGCCGAAATCCTGCCCCTCGCGGCTCGCCTTGAGCGCCTGCTCGCGCACGGGCTGGAAGACGAGGCCGAAGTCGGCGGGCTTGAGCGCAGCGAGCAGCGACTTTTCGATTTCCGATTGGGGAACGGGAAACCTCACTGCCGTCGTGTCGCCGAAGCGATTGCCCCACATCCCTCGCCCAGCGCCCAGGCTCACGAAGGCTTTCGGCGTGCCTCGCCATTGCTTCCAATAGGGGTCGTCTACGAGCTTGCGGTGCGTGAGCGGGAAGCCGGCGTCCCAGTCGCCAATGCGCTCCGCGCTTGCGATGCCGGGGAAGTCGGGCATCAACGTGCGGTCGGCCCACGGCATCTGCATGGGCACGATGGCGCGGATGCGAAAGCGGTTCGTGGCCTCGGTGAGCCGCGCGCCGGAATCGGGCAGAAAGTAGGACAGCTCCAACTCGCCGCCCGGCTTGAGCTGCAACTGGTCTGCGAGCCACTGGTTCACGACGATTTCGTCGTCGCGCAAGTCGGCGGGCACGAGCGGCGCGCCGGCGGCGGTAACCATCGGGTAGGCCGTGGCGTTGGTGCCCGCTCGCAGCAGCGTGGCGAGGTAAGTCAGGATGGGCTGTGCGTTGGTGTCCACCGCCAGCGCGGCGCGGACGGCAGGCGGGTCGAGGAAGATGCGGTCGGTGCGGAGCTCGAGGGCGGTGGAATTGGTGAGGGGACGGAGGTCGAGTTGAGCGTCGGCAAGTTTCCATCCGCCAAAAATCCTGCCGTTGAGTCGGTCCAAACGAGATAGGGGCGGCTCGCCCGGCTGCTTGAGTAGATCCTCTTTCAGAGGAACGACAGCCAGATTGGCTTGCTCATTCGCCCCGCACTTGCTCTGAAGCAGTTCCAACGGAACAAAGGCGTTGAACGGCGCGACTTGGTTCGCCTGCAAACTGAAGCGACCCAGTTCCCCGGCTTCGATGACCGCGTGGACGCGCAGCCGCAACGCCACCGCCCGCCCGTCGCGCGTGGTGAGCGCCACGTCCTGCGAGAGCGCGGAGACTTTGCTGACGCGCAGGAGCACCTCGTCGCCGGGCTGGGCGGCGAGCTGCTGGGCGAGCGCTTCATTCAGCACGACGGAGTCCGGCGGGACGTTGGTGAAGGCCGGGGCTTGGGCCGCCTGCTTCCAGAAACTCTCGTCCACGCCGAGGACGTGGACGCGGTTCGCGCGGCGCGTGCCGTCGGCGGAGTTCGCCGTGCCGGGCAGCGCGAGGACGGGCGCGGCGTTGAGATTGGTTGCCAGTTCAGCGCGGAAGAGCCGGTCGCCCGTGGCCATCGCCGCATCGATTTTGCCGAGCCGTGCCAGCGCCATGTCGCGCAGGCTGCCGCGCACGGAGTCGCCCACCAGCAGCGCCCCGATGAGCACCGCGCTGCCGATGGTCGAGCCCAGTAGCACACCCAAGTGTGAGCGCAGGTGAAAGCGTAAGCTGCGGAGGATGAGCGTGCGAAGCGTCATGGCAGGATTAACCACAAAGACACGAAGGACACAAAGAGGGCATACTGAAGAAGTCTTTCCTTCGTGTCCTTTGTGTCTTCGTGGTTCATCTCAGGCGGCGACAAGTTGTCCATCTCGCAGTTCCAAAACGCGGCCCATTTTGCGCGCGAGGTCAGGGGCGTGGGTGACGACGATGAGGGCGGTGCCTTGCTCGCGGTTGAGGTCGAGTAGGAGCGCGCCGAGCGAGTTGGCGGTGGCGCGGTCGAGCGCACCGGTGGGTTCGTCGGCGAGAAGGAGTTTGGGCTGGTTGATGAGCGCGCGGACGACGGCGCAGCGCTGGCGTTCACCGCCGGAGAGCTGGCCGGGGCGGTGATGCAGGCGTTCGCCGAGGCCGACGCGGGTGAGGAGTGGCTGGGCACGGTTCATTGCCTGCGCACGGCTGGCGGCGTCGCCTGTCGCAAGCGTGGGGACGAGCACGTTTTCCAACACGGTGCATTGCGGAAGGAGATGGTGCGCTTGGAAGATGAAGCCAATCTGCCGGTTGCGCGTGGCGGCGAGGGCGAGTTCATCCAGCGTGTCGAGGCGCTGGCCGTCGAGGGTGAGTTCGCCGGAATCGGGCAGGTCGAGCGTGCCGATGAGGTTGAGCAGCGTGCTTTTGCCGCAGCCGCTCGGCCCGACGATGGCGACGGTTTCGCCGGGCGCGACTTCAAGGGCGAGGTCGCGCAGTATGGGCAAATCGCCGCCTGCGGCGCCGGGGTAGCGCTTGGTGACGTTCGTGAGGCGGAGCAAGGGAGCGGGCGCGGACATGAAGAGGATAGTGAAGGGAGCGGGGTGAGGAGTGAAGAGTTAACCGTGGCGGGAGTGGAGTCGGCCCCGCAAACAAAAAACCCCGCTAGCATACGCTGGCGGGGTTTTTGAAAACTGCTTGGCTGATCAACGCTTGCTGAACTGGAAGCGCTTGCGGGCGCCGGGCTGACCATACTTCTTGCGCTCGCGCATACGCGGGTCACGGGTGAGCAGCCCCTCAGCCTTGAGCGCGGGTCGCATCGCAGCATCCACGGTGAGAAGCGCGCGAGCGATGCCGTGGCGGACGGCGCCGGCCTGACCATTAGGGCCGCCGCCTTGCACGTTGACGCGCACGTCAAACTTGGCGGAGGAGTCGGTGACCTTGAGCGGCTGCGCGACGGCGGCACGTTGATCCTCGGTCAGGAAGTATTTATCCATCGGGCGGCCGTTGATGGTTATTTTGCCGGTGCCGGAGGCGAGGCGAACGCGGGCAACGGCGGTCTTGCGGCGTCCGGTTCCGATGAAGTCTTGGGTGGCGGCCATGATTGGGTTGCAGGTGGAAGGTTACTTCTTCTTGATCTCGAGCTTAGCGGGCTGCTGGGCGGCATGTGGGTGTTGCTCGCCGGCATAGACCTTGAGCTTGGTGCGGAGGCTGCGGCCAAGGCGGCCCTTGGGGAGCATGCCGTTGACGGCGTGCTCGATGAGCAGTTCGGGCCGGCGCGCACGGCGCTGGGCAACGGACTCGTATTTCTCTCCGCCCTTCCAGCCGGAGTAGGTCATGAATTCTTTGTTGGTCTCCTTCTTGCCGGTAAGGACGACCTTGGCGGCATTGATAACAACCACGAAATCACCGGTGTCCAAGTGTGGAGTGAATTGTGGGCGGTGTTTACCGCGGATGATAGTGGCGACGCGGGTGGCGAGGCGGCCCAGCACGACGCCGCTGGCATCCACGACGTGCCATTTACGGTTGTCCAGAGATGCTTGGGCGTTCGGCAAAAATGTCTTCATTACGGTTTTCCCCGTGAAGGGGGGCGAGAAGGTAACAAACGGCCCCTTGACGTCAATAGCTCATTTCGCCCCTAAACCGTGGATTTTAGGCAAAACCTGAAGGAGCTAGATGAGGAACACGAGTCGGCGTGTGAAGGGCAGACGGCTTCATTTTGCCACAGCACGTGGATCATATCGCCCGTTAGCGAGACAAGCATAACTTCTCGGGCCAATAGTGAAAGGTGGGCCAGCTAAATCCTACAAATGGCAGGTTGTCAGGGGTTTGGGCTAAAGCTGGATATCCAGCCGGCCCGCCTACCGCACCCGAGCCAGCAGCCACGGGAGTAATTCGCTAATGGCGATGCGTTCCTGCCGTCCGTCGTCGCGGTGGCGGAGAGTGACGGTGTCTTTCACTCCGGCTTGCGGGCCGTCTTTCACGCCTTCGAATGTCTCGAAGTCCACCGTCACGCAGAACGGCGTGCCGGCCTCGTCCTGCCGCGCGTAGCGGCGGCCAATGGATCCAGCCTCATCATGGTAGGCCATCATCTGCGGGCGGAGCGACTCGAAGATGGCCCGTGCCTTGTTCGCCAGCTCGGGTTTGTTTTTGAGCAGCGGCAATACGGCGACCTTGATGGGCGCGATGCGCGGATGGAACTTCATCACGACGCGCGTCTCGCTCTTGCCCTTCGCATCCGTCTCGGTGATTTCGGTGAAGGCGTTCGCGAGCAGCGCGAGGATCAGGCGGTCAACACCGGCAGATGGCTCAATGACGTGCGGGATGTATTGGCCCTTGGCGAGGCCGTCAGCGTCTTCCTGCGCTTCGGCCCCGGCCTTAGCAACTTCCACGCCCATCTTGGTGAGATACTTGAGCCGGGCCTGATAGTAGCGCTCCTTGAGCGCGGTTTGTTTCTCGGGCGGCAGCTTGCTGAACGCGGTGCGCAGCTCTTCTTCAAACACGCCCATCGGCTTGCCTGAGCAACGCTCGTGCTGCGAGAGATCGAAGTCGCTGCGGGCAGCGATGCCTTCCAGCTCCTGCGTGCCGAAGGGGAACTTGAACAAAATATCTACGCAGGCGCGGGCGTAGTGCGCCAGCTCCTCGGGCTTCTGCCAATACTCCTCCAGCGTGGTGCGCGGCAGGCCGATGCCCTCGTAGAACTTGATGCGTTCCTCGACCCAATACTGGTGCCACATCTGCCAGCCCCAGTTGGGCTGTGGTTCGCCGGGATGGCCCTTGGCTGCAGGTGTGGCGACCGCGCCGGTGACGGCCTCGATCGCCTCGTCCGGCGCAATGAAGAACTCCAGTTCCATCTGCTCGAACTCGCGCGAACGGAAGGTGTAATTGCGCGGCGTGACCTCGTTGCGGAAGGCCTTGCCCATCTGTGCGATGCCGAAGGGAACTTTCTGGCGAGCCGTCTCATGGACGTTTTTGAATTGCGCGAAGATGGCCTGCGCGGTCTCGGGACGGAGGTAGCAGACGTTCTCGTCGGACTCGACCGGGCCGTAGTGCGACTTGAACATCAGGTTGAACGGGCGCGGGGGCGTGAGCTCGCCGCCACAGTGCGGGCAAGGATTCATCAAGCCCGTCGCGTTGAACTGGTCCGTGGCGAGGTATTGATACAGCTCCTTGGTCGTGAGCGGCAAAGCCCCGGGCGCGTTTACCCGCTCGGCCAGGAACGACAACGTAACTTCCGGGTTGCGAACCAGCGCGAGGTTGGGCGCGATGTGTTTGCCCTTGCCCTTTGCCCAGTTGAAAAGACGTGGGCTTTCCACCACCCCGCTGGGACAAAGTTCAGCGATGGCCTGCGCCCAAGCATTCTCCGGTATCATGTCCCAAATTTGGTCGGAGCGAACGAGCTTCTTGCACTGACGGCAGGTGCTCATCGGGTCCGCGAAGGTCGCTACATGCCCCGATGCCTCCCAAATCTTCGGGTGCATGATGATGGTAGCTTCGAGACCGACCACGTCGTCGCGCAGGCGGGTCATGGTGGTCCACCACGCCTCCTTCACGTTACGCTTCAACTCCGCGCCGAGCGGACCGTAGTCCCAAAAGCCTTGGATGCCGCCGTAGATTTCAGAAGATTGAAAAATGAACCCGCGCCGCTTGCACAGCGACGTGATTTTCTCCATCAGCACATTCTCTTTTGGCTCGGCCATAGCGGGCGGAGTATTCGGAAGCGCTCCCATAACGTCAAGGCAGCCACCAGCCCGAATCAACTCGTCGAAACGCTTGAATTCCCCCAATCCTTCGCAAACTCTCCCGCACATAGACAGGTTGTCGCGGTGTCTAGCCGCCGCCTGCGCGCTGATGAACCCAACTGAATCCATCTTTGATTTCTGCGGCCGGGGCCTCCGCCCATGAGCGCCCTGCGCAAACTCGCCCGCACCACCTGGTTGGGACGCATCCTGTTGCTTCCCTTCCGCCTCAAGCTCGCGCTGGGCGAAACTCTGCCAGCCGTGGGCCGCGCGCTGGTCTGGACGCTCACCTCGCGTGAGCACCACAATTTCACCTACGAGCTGGAGCCGACGAACGTCCGGTATCTGACCGCGTTCGTCGCCGTGGTCACCGGCCAGAGCCACGCGACCATCGAGCGCTATGTGCGCGAAATTGCCGAGGACGCCGAGCTGAGCGCCCACATCATCAGCGCGAGCCAGCGTTCGGAGGAGCGTTACGTTAACGACCCGGTGGCGCATTACGGCCGGCGGATCGGCTGGTATGCAATGGTGCGGGCGAGCAAGCCCAAGCTCTGCGTGGAGACCGGCACAGACAAGGGACTGGGCACGTGCGTGATCGCCGCGGCATTACGGCGGAACGCCCAAGAAGGTTTCCCCGGCCTGGTGCTGGGCATGGATTTGAACCCCAACGCGGGCTTCCTACTGCAACCGCCTTACAGCGAGTTTGGCCGCCTCGTCCCGGGCGACTCACACGCGTCCATCCGCGCGCTGACCGGGCCGGTGGACTTCTTCATCCACGACAGCGACCACACGCCGGAGCACGAGGCGGGCGAGTTCGATCTCATCGAGCCGAAGCTCTCGCCCCGCGCGCTGCTCCTGAGCGACAACGCGGAGGTGACGGACAAGCTGCTCCTGCACGCGCTCAAAACCGGCCGCGAGTTTTTGTTCTTCACAGAAAAACCGGCCGGACACTGGTCGCGGGACTGCGGCATAGGGGTCGCCTTTCGGCCCACGAAGTGACCGGGCGGAAAACCACCACCGGGTTCACTCACTTCGCCGGGATCAACTTTCTGAAACTCACCATCGTCTGCGCCGCCGCAGTTTCGGCGTCCGGCAAGGGGAGAATTTCCGCCGAAAGATAGCCTGCAAACTCGCTGTGTCGCAGGGCAGCAGCAATGGGTCCGATGTCCGTGTGGCCGAGGCCAATGGCGCGCCGGTTTGAGTCCGCGAAGTGAACGTGCCCGATCAGTGCACCAGTCTCGCGAAGCGACTCGGCAGGGTTTTGCTCCTCGATGTTCATGTGGTAGAGGTCGCAGAGGAGTTTTACGTGCTTGAGGCCGCGCGCAGTGACGAACTCGACGGCGTCGGCGTTGCGATTGAAGAGGTTCGTCTCGTAACGGTTCAGCGGCTCATAAAGCAGCACTTGGCCGTGCGCGGCGGCGCGTTCGCTCAACGCTTGGAGTTCCTCCGCCAGCCAGTCCAGCGCCTGTTCGCGCGAAACTGCGCCCTCCCAGCGGCCCTGCATCGAGCCGATGATCGCAGGCGCACCAAGGTAGCCACCGAGGTTGACGATACCGTAAATGAACTCGCGGGCCCTCGCCCGCACGGCCGGATCAGGGTCGGTGAGGCGGAGCTTGTGTTTAAGCCAGCCCGCGCCCGTGCCAAGAGCAGCCACTTTCTGCGAATGCCGCTCCATCAGCTGGCGCGTGAGGCCGATGGGCACGGCATTGGCGGCGGGGGCAAAAATCTCAACCGCATCGAACCCGTGCCGTGCGGCGGCGGCAAAACCGGTGGTGAGATCATCCCAAAAGACGAATGGCCCCCCGCGCGCCTCGGCCACTAGGGAAATGGTGATGGCAGACTTCATGCCCGCCGAGCGTTCCCACTTTTGGCCCTGGCAGCAATCCACAAACTGACCCGGCCAATCCGCTCACCCTGCCGTATGCGTTCAGCGGAGCATTGCCAAAAACCGCTTTTACCTGCTAAAACACGCCCCCTTTGACATGGCTCTCATTGTCCAAAAATACGGCGGCACCTCCGTCGGCAACCCCGAGCGTATTAAGAACGTCGCCCGGCGCGTCGCTGAGCACCGCAACCGGGGCGATCAAGTCGTCGTCGTCGTCTCCGCCATGAGCGGCGTGACGGACAATCTCATCAAACTTGCCAAGGAAATCACCCCGCTGCCCAGTGAGCGCGAAATGGACATGCTCCTGGCCACCGGCGAGCAGCAGACCATCGCCCTCACCGCCATCGCCCTTCAACAACTCGGCATTCCCGCCACGTCCCTCACCGGCGCGCAGGCCGGCATTGTCACCGACGGTGTCCACACTAAGGCCAAGATCAAGAACATCACCCCGAAGAAAGTGCACGCGCAGCTTGACGCGGGGAACGTCGTGATCGTCGCCGGCTTTCAGGGCGAGACTGCTGAGGGCCAGATCACCACGCTTGGCCGGGGCGGCTCTGATTTGACCGCTATCGCGTTGGCTGCCGCGGTGAAGGCTGATCTCTGCCAGATTTACACCGACGTGGACGGCGTCTATACCACCGATCCGCGCATTGTCCCCGGCGCGAGGAAGCTCCCCGAGATCGCTTATGACGAGTTGCTCGAGCTCGCCGGCGCGGGGGCAAAGGTCATGCAACTGCGCTCCGTCGAGTTCGCCAAAAAATTTGGCGTCGTCTTTGAAGTCCGCTCCAGTTTGAACGACAACCCCGGAACTATCGTGAAAGAAGAAACGCAAAGCATGGAAGGCATCGTCGTGCGCGGTGTGGCGCTCGATAAAAACCAAGCCAAAGTCACGGTGGTCGCCGTGCCGGACCACCCCGGCGTGGCCGCGCGCCTCTTCAAGGCCCTTGCAGACGCCGCCATCGGCGTGGACATGATTGTGCAAAACATCAGCCACGGCTCGAAGTCGCCCACCACCGACATCTCCTTCACCCTCGACAAGCCCGACCTCGCCAAGGCCCGTAAGGTCATGGATGGCCTCAAGGCTGAAATCGCGTTTGCGGAACTAGTAGTGAGCGAGACCATCGGCAAGCTCTCTATCGTAGGCGTGGGCATGAAGAGCCACAGCGGCGTGGCGGCAAAAATGTTCGAAACCCTCGCCAAAGCGGGTGTGAACATTGATATGATTTCCACCAGTGAGATCAAAATCTCCGTGGTAATTGATCTCACCAAGGGTGACGAAGCCCTCCGCGCCGTCCACAAGGCTTTTCTCGGCACATAGGCAGCGCGGACCACCTCCCCGCACCGGAACTTTTTCTTCCGCTCGGTCAATTCCCTCGGCCACGAGAACTGTCCCGCCATGTCCGCATCGGGTACAATGCTCTCTTATCCGGCGTTTCAAGTTGGCAACCAACGCACTTTCCGGTAGTCACCCGCGCACACATGGCTGACGAAAAAGCGAAGCACAATTACGACGAGAGCAAGGTTAAGACCCTCTCTTCCATCGAGCACATCCGCCTGCGCACGGGCATGTATATCGGGCGCATCGGCAACGGCGCACACTATGACGACGGCTGCTACATCCTGCTCAAGGAGGTCATTGATAACGCGATTGACGAGTTCATCATGGGCTTCGGCAAGCAGGTTGAAATCTCCATCGAGGGCAACCGCGTGCGCGTGCGCGATTTCGGGCGTGGCATCCCGCTGGGCAAAGTCATCGAGTGCGTCTCGCAGATCAACACCGGCGCGAAATATAACGACGATGTGTTCCAGTTCAGCGTCGGCCTCAACGGCGTCGGCACCAAGGCGGTCAACGCGTTGGCGAAGGAGTTCGTCGTCCGCAGCCATCGGGAGGGCGAATTTGCCGAGGGCGTGTTCCGGCAGGGCAAGCTCAAGCGCGAGCAGAAGGGCAAGACCAAGGAGCCCAACGGCACGTTCATCGAGTTCGAGCCGGACCCGGCAATTTTCAAGGAGAGCGAGTTTCGGCCGGAGTTCGTCGAGCGGCGGTTGCGGCATTACAGCTATCTGAACACGGGGCTGCGGCTCATTTACAACGGCAAGGAGTTTGTCTCGCGCCATGGATTGCACGATCTGGTGATGGAGGATTTAGCCGGCGACAATGCCGAGCCGATCTATCCGCCGCTCCACTACACGAGCAAGACGCTGGAGTTCTGCTTCACCCATACCAACAGCCGCTACGGCGAAAGTTTCTACTCGTTCGTCAACGGGCAATACACCAGCGACGGCGGCACGCACCTGAGCGCGTTCCGCGAGGGCCTGCTCAAGGCGGTGAACGAATACTCCAAGAAGGGCTACGATGGCGACGACGTGCGTGAGTGCATGGTCGGCGCGGTGGCGATTCGCCTGCAAGACCCAGTCTTTGAGTCGCAGACTAAGAACAAGTTGGGCAACACGGAGATTCGCACCGACCTCGTCAATAAAGTGCGCGAGGAGTTGCTGCACTTCTTCAATCGCAACAAGCAGGTGGCCGAGCAGATCCTCGCGAAGGTCGAGGACACCAAGCAGCTTCGTAAGGAGCTGCAGGACGTGAAGAAGCTCGCCCGCGAGCGCGCCAAGGCCGTCACGCTGCGCATCCCGCAGCTCAAGGACTGCAAGACGCATTTCGACAAAAAGAAAGACAAGGGCCACGGCTCGATGATTTTCATCTGCGAGGGTCAGTCCGCCGCCGGTTCCATCACAAGCTGCCGCAACGTCGAGACGCAGGCCGTCTTCACGCTTAAGGGCAAGCCGCTCAACGTGTGGGACCTGAAGCGCGACATCGTTTACAAGAATGACGAGCTCTACAACCTGATGAGCGCGCTGGACATCGAGGACAACCTCGACGGCCTGCGCTACGAGCGGGTCATCCTCGCCACCGATGCGGACGTGGACGGGATGCACATCCGCAACCTGATGATCACTTACTTCATGAAGTTCTTCGAACAGGTGGTCCACGACGGCCACCTCTACGTGTTGGAGACGCCACTGTTCCGCGTGCGCAACAAGCAGGAGACGATCTATTGCTACACTGAGTCCGAGCGCGATGCGGCGGCGGCAAAGCTGGGTAAGAGCTGCGAGATCACGCGCTTCAAGGGCCTGGGCGAGATTTCACCCAGCGAGTTCAAGCAATTCATCGGCAAAGGCATGAAGTTGAGCCAGGTGGAATATGCCCCGCGCAACGACGCCGCGAATATCCTGACCTTCTACATGGGCAAGAACACGCCCGAGCGGAAAGACTACATCATGGGTAACCTCGTCGTGACGGTGGAGGAATGAATCAGCCATGACACCGAAATCTAACAGCAATCCGGATCAGCCCGAATTACCGATGGACGCCACGAGGAAGCAACCCGCCAGCACCAAGTCCGTCGGGTTGAAGACCTCTAAAACTAAACCTGCTTCCGCCGATGGTAATAGCGGCGCGCACATCGTCACCGAGGAGACGCCGGCGGTCGCGCACCGCCCGTTCGCACCGGCGAAGATCGAGCTGCCGTTGCACCGCCGCGTGGACAAAAGCTTCCTTGAATACGCCTCCTACGTCATCCGCGACCGTGCGATCCCGAACCTCGAGGACGGCCTCAAGCCCGTTCAGCGGCGCATCCTCTGGACGCTGCACCGCTCCGATGACGGCCGCTTCGTGAAGGTCGCCAACATCGTCGGCGACTGCATGAAGTATCACCCGCACGGCGACGCCTCCATCGGCGACGCGCTCGTGGTGCTGGCGAACAAGCGCTACCTCATCGAGGGCCAGGGCAACTTCGGCAACGTCTTCACCGGCGACCCCGCCGCCGCGCCGCGCTACATCGAGTGCCGGCTCACGCAGCTCGCGCGCGAGGAGCTGTTCAACGATGAGATCACGCAGTTCGTGCCGAGTTACGATGGGCGCAACCGCGAGCCGGTGTTGCTGCCCAGCAAGTTGCCGCTCACGCTCATGCTCGGCGCGGAGGGCATCGCGGTTGGTCTTTCGTGTCGTATCCTGCCGCACAATTTCCCCGAACTCCTCGAGGCGCAGATCGCCATCCTCAAGAAAGCGCCGTTCAAGTGCCTGCCTGACTTCCCGACTGGCGGGCAGATGGACGCGCGCGATTATCAGGACGGCAAGGGCAGCGTGAAGGTCCGCGCCAAGATCAAGGAGAAGGATGAGTCCACCGTCGTCATCAAGGAGCTGCCGCCGGGGACGACGACCGAGTCGCTTACCGCATCCATCGAGGACGCCGTGGCGAAGGGCAAGCTCAAGGTCAAATCCATCAACGACTTCACCTCCGAGTCAGTCGAGATCGAGATCAAGGCTCCGGCCGGCGTCAGCGCGCAGCAGTTGATGGACGCACTATTCGCCTTCACCAACTGCGAGGTCACGATCAACAGCCGCATCACTGTCATCAAGGACAACCGCCCCGTCGAGCTGACCGTCAGTGAGGTGCTGCGCGAGAACACCGAGCAGCTCGTGCGCCTGCTCCGGCAGGAGCTGGAGCTCAAACAGCAAAAACTGGAGCAGGAGCTACATTTCCGTACGCTGGAACGCATTTTCATCGAGGAGCGCATCTACAAGGACATCGAAAAGTGCAAGACCAACGAGGCGGTCGTCGCGGCAGTCTTTGAGGGCTTCAAGCCGTTCAAGCGCCAGCTCCTCCGCGAACTGGCCGACGCCGATGTGGAGCGTTTGTTGCAGGTCCGCATTCGGCGCATTTCGCTCTTCGACATCGCCCAGCACCGCGAGGAGATGGCCAAGACCAAGGCCGAACTGGCCGAGACGCAGAAGCATCTCAAGAACGTGGTGAAGTTCGCCATCGGCCACCTCGAAGCCTTGCTGGAGAAATACGGCCCGCAGTATCCGCGCCTCACCACCAAGTCTTCGCGCCACGAGGAAGTGGACGTAAAGGCCGTCGCGTTCAAGGCCTTCAAGGTCGCCTACGACCGTGAGAGCGGCTACGTGGGCTACAAGGTCAACGGGGACGAGTTTAAGACTGAGTGCACCAAATTTGACAAGGTGCTGCTCGTGTTTAAGGACGGCACCTACAAGGTCACCGAGCTGCCAGAAAAACTCTTCGTCGGTCCCGAACTATTCTTTTGCGGCCTACCGGACCGCGAGTGCGTGTTCACCTGCGCCTATACGGATCGCAAGGCGAGCTACCTCAAGCGCTTCACCTTCGGAGGCACCATCTTGAACAAGGCGTATCTCTGCATCCCTGATAAATCGCGCATCCTTTACTTCGCTTCGCACACCCCCAAAATGCTCTACGTCCGTTATAAGCCCATGCCGCATCAGAAGATTCACCAGCAGACTTGTGATCCGGCAAAGATAGAAGTGAAGTCACCCAAGACGCGTGGGCGAATACTCTCGATCAAGGACATCAGCAGCGTGACGCCCGAGCCGACGCGCGGTTGGGATCCAGAGGCAGCCACGACCGAAATCGTCTTCGCATAATTGGGAAAACTACGGTGACGGAGTCCATCCACGTCGCGGGGCCGCAGGAGGGCGGGATTGCGCGCCTCCAGCCCACGATTACCCACACAGGGCTGCGTCGCCCTTAAATCTACAAGGGGGTGGAGTGTGGTCATAAGCCGTTTGACCCGGTCCCGGGACACAGTTTAATTTCCGCATGTGAAATTCACCCGCCGTCAGTTCGCCGTCGGCTTGGGGTTGAGTGCGCCCGCCTTGGCGATGGCGCAGACGGTGGAAAATTTTGACTGGCCCCAGTGGCGCGGGCCAAAGCGTGACGGCATTTCCCGCGAGAAGGGCTTTACCGCCGAATGGCCGAAGGAGGGGCCGCGTCGCCTCTGGTCCGCACGGGTAGGCGTGGGCTACTCATCCATGGCCGTGGCGGGCGGGCGGGTTTACACCATGGGAAACTTAGCTGATGTAGATCATGTCACGTGCCTTGACGCAGCAAGTGGCAAGCTGCTGTGGGACTACAAATATCCCTGCCTCGCCGCTGACCCAAACGGCTACCCCGGCCCGCGTTGCACACCCACGGTGGACGGAGGGCTGGTCTTCACGGTCAGCCGCATGGGACATCTACTTTGTCTCAATGCAACTAATGGCGCGTTGGTCTGGGGCCGGCACTTGGTCACCGACTTCGGCGGGTTACTACCGACGTGGGGTTACAGCGGTTCGCCCCTGGTCGAGGGCGAGATGTTGATTGTGGAGCCGGGCTCGATTGGCCGTTCGGTGATCGCTTTGGAAAAGCGCACCGGGCGCGTGGTGTGGGCGAACGGAACTTACCCTGCTGCATATTCCTCACCGTTGGCTTTTGACCTCGCACGGGACCGGGCGGTGGTAGTGTTCAACGCGGTAGGACTCACGGCTCGGGCTGTGAGCAACGGACGCATCCTCTGGCACCAACCGTGGACCACTACTTACAACGTCAACGCGGCTACGCCCATCGTACTCGACGATAAGATTTTTATCTCGTCGGGCTACGGCTCGGGCTGCGCGCTGTTGCAGGTGACGGCCAACTCCGTGCGGCCGGTGTGGAGCAGCAAGAACATGAGAAACCACATGAACTCCTGCGTGCTCTGGCAGGGGCACCTGTATGGTTTCGATGAAAGCCAGCTCCGGTGCCTCGATTTGATCACGGGCGCGGTGAAGTGGTCCACGCCCGCCTACGGCAAAGGCTCGCTGATGCTCGTGGACGGGCGGCTGCTCCTTTACGGCGAGCGCGGCCGGTTGGGCTTGGCGGATGCCACGCCGGCGGGTTTCAAGGAGACAGCCGGCGCGCAGGTTATCGGCGGGAACAGCACCTGGGCGCCTCCGGTGCTGTCGAACGGGCATATCTACTGCCGCAGCCTCGCGGAACTCATCTGCCTTGATGTCTCTGGTAAGTGAAGCTTAGAAGCCGCCGCCGCCATCGCGGAATTTAACGAAGACTTTTTCCCGCCCGGTTTTCACCCAGCCGGCCTGCGCCCCGGTTTGATCTGGACCGGCGATTTCGCCGAGGTCTTCAAAGTTAGTGGGAGCCGCTGCGCCGGGATTGAATGGCGGCATTTTAAGCCAAATAGCCCGGCCGTCTGCTGCACTGGCCGTCATCCCATGGTTGTGGCGCACCATGCCGGATCGGGTGAATCCGTTGGGCCCTCCCCCAGTTATGTTGTTCCAAGCGTTGCGAAAATTGTTGTAGCCGCTGGAGTTGACGCTGAAGTTGGAGTTATTCGAGTCCTTCTCCGTGTGCATCACGATGTCCGAAGGAGTCTGCATCACTATTCCGCGGAGTGGACTGGGAACCGTGAAATTCACATCGCGAAAGACATGGCGGTTGGCGCGGTAATGCACTGCGAAAGCGAACGCCCCGGGGCTGGGTGTGGGGTCGGAAGTGCAAATGAGCGATTTGGGTGGATTGTTCGTGGTGCCGCCCATGTAACGGATGAGCTGCGACACCCAGCCGCGCGGATCGCTCAGCGACGTCGCAGGGGAGGCGTTGATCTGGATGCCAAAGGGGAATTGGTCGTCGAAGTCGTCCTTGTAGAGCAGCGTGGATAAGCCGAGTTGGCGGTTGTTACTCAGGCACTGGGTCGTCTTGGCTTTAGCCTTGGCCTTGCTCAGCGCTGGCAACAGCATTCCTGCGAGAATGGCGATGATGGCGATGACCACGAGCAGTTCGATCAAGGTAAAGGCGGCACGATTCGCCTGCGGGCCGTGCGATGTCTTTTTTGACTTCATAGAATTTGTGAAAGAGTGAGCAATTATAGCCCACTCCTATTGGAGGTCAATGTCACCAGCGCTTCCTGACCCAGTCAGGCAGCTCCTCCACTCAGCGCCCCAGAAACTGGTCCCGACCCGCCACCAGCGCCGCCATCTTCCGGTCCGCCACGCTGCGGGACAGCATCCAGAAGCCGCAGTCGGGGTGGACCCACTGGATGCGCTCGGCTCCGAGCACTTTCACCGCGTGTGCGATGCGCGTGGCGATGAGGTCGGGCGATTCAACCTCATTATCCTTGATGTCCACGACGCCGAGGCCGAGGGAAATTCCCGGCCGAAGGTCCCGGAAAGCTTCCAGTTCATCGTAACCACGCCGGGCGAACTCGAGGACCAGATGATCCACCGCGAGCCGGTTGAAGAATGGGAGCAGATTGCGCCAAAAACCTTGTTGGATGCTTTGTCCGCCATAGTTGCCAAAACAGAGGTGGAGGCCCTTCTGCCCGCGCACGCCCGCGAAAACGTGGTTGATCGGCTCGTGCGCCCAGTCGGCGTCCTCGGGATGACCAGTCAAATTTGCCTCATCCACTTGCACGACGGCGGCATCGATGTCGGCGACTTGCCGGCGGAGCACTTCGGCCATCGCCATCGCAAGAGTGCGGATGTCTGGGTAAAATTCGTTTACCACCGTCTTCGCCAGCATGTAAGGAGAGGTGAGCGTGAACTTGAGCGGTCGTGAGGTGAGGTTCCTCACGGATAACCAAGCTGCGGGCAAATTTAAGTTACCCTCGCCGATCTCACCGCGCACTACGCCCGCCGGCTGTGTGCGGAACTTCATGCCTTGCGCCGCGCGGAACTTCGCCAATTCCTCGCGCGATAGCCCCGTGTGAATCCCGCTCATCGGCCGAACAAAAAAATCAATCATTCCGTTAGTTTCGGGATGGTTCACGTCGAAGCGCGACAGCTCGCCATCGGCGATGACATCAAGACCTGCCAGCTCTTGGGTCTTGAGTACGACTAGGATGGCATCGCGCAGGGCGGGGGCGGTGGGGTACGCGGCGAGCCACGCGGGCACGGGGTAGCTGCCGACGACGGTAGTCAAAATTTGCGGCTTGGACATGCGTTGCATCTTCGGCGGTGAGGTGTCCAGTGCAAGTTTCAATTCCGCCGGGAGAAGCATTGACTTCACCCGGCCTGCGATGTCGAATTCGGCTGTTCCATGGCGGGCCTCGCACGGGGCGAGGCTTCCGGGAACAGCTTTCGCAACCCACAACGCACAGACATCATGGCCAAGAAACAACTCCGCATCGGTCTCATCGGTTACAGCTTCATGGGCCGCGCCCACTCGAACGCGTTCCATCAGGTCAACCACTTCTTCCCCTCCAGCTACGAACTTGTCCCACAGGCCGTCTGCGGCCGAGACGCCGCGGCAGTGCAAGCCTTCGCCAACAAATGGGGCTACAAGTCCATCGAGACTGACTGGCGCAAGCTCCTCGAGCGCGATGACATTGATGTGATTGACATCGCGACGCCGAACAATATGCACGCCGAGCAGGCCATTGCTGCCGCCCAAGCCGGCAAGATGATCCTCTGCGAGAAGCCCCTTGGCCTGAACGCCAAGGACGCCGAGCAGATGCTCAAGGCCATCCAAAAAGCGAAGGTGCCAAATATGGTTTGGTACAACTACCGCCGCTGCCCCGCAGTCGTCCTCGCCAAGCAACTCATCGACGCCGGTAAGTTAGGCCGCGTGTATCACTACCGCGCGAACTTTCTTCAGGACTGGACCATTAATGCCGACCTCCCGCAGGGCGGCACCGGCCTCTGGCGCCTCGACGCCAAGGTCGCCGGCTCCGGTGTCACGGGCGACCTGCTCGCGCACTGCATCGACACCGCGATGTGGCTCAACGGCGGCATCAAGGACGTCAGTGCGATGACCGAGACCTTCGTCAAGGAGCGCAAACATAACCTCACCGGCAAGGTCGAGAAAGTTGGCATTGATGACGCGTGCCTCTTTCACTGCCACTTTAACAACGGCTCGCTCGGCCTCTTCGAGTCCACCCGTTACGCGCGCGGCCACAAGGCGCTCTACACCTTCGAGATCAACGGCGCGAACATGAGCCTCAAGTGGGATCTCCACGACCTGCACCGCCTGCAAATCTTCGACTACACCGACGAAGGCCCCGAGCGCGGTTGGAAGAGCGTCCACGTCAGCGACGGCGACCATCCCTATTGCGGCAAGTGGTGGGTGCCTGGACTCCAACTCGGCTACGAGCACAGCTTCATCCACGCGATGGTCGAGTTCGTGCAAGGCCTCGAGAGCGGCAAAGGCTGCAAGCCTGACTTCAAGGATGGCCTCGCGACCGACTACGTCGTGGATGCCGTGCTTGCCTCCGCCAAGTCCCGCAAGTGGACTAAAGTGAAGCAGGTGAAGTAAGTCCTCGGTAAAATCCGATTTCCTCGGGCGGGGAGAGACGTCCCGCCGCCCTTTTGTTTTTGGAGAAACGCCCGCGCGGGGCATCGGTTGAGGCGCGTCAAAGGTGTTGCTAGCAGCAACGGTGGCCTATGACCGGCGCGTTGGCACACGGCTGGGATTTCGTCCATCGCTCGGGGAGAACCGACACAGTTTTATCCGTGTGATTTACGGGCTGATTCAGACCACAAACTCCAGCTCGGGTTGTTTGGGAATCAGCCCTGCCGCCGCGCCCTTAGCGAGGAACCGCCGGATCGCCTCCCGGCCACGTTCCCCGTAGTCCAGCGT
>Ga0194133_10000683_pt1 | contig 65260 bp, 120 predicted proteins | sample TA2KigOf40mmetaG_FD_155448 | JGI IMG/M metagenome (GOLD analysis project Ga0194133, IMG submission 155448) | Freshwater microbial communities from Lake Tanganyika, Tanzania - TA2015055 Kigoma Offshore 40m | ecosystem: Environmental > Aquatic > Freshwater > Lake | place: Tanzania: Lake... | reverse complement strand
TATGTATGAAAATTGTTACTAAAAACATTAAATTAGAAAAAGGTGAAAGACATTATCTAGTTTATGTTATGGATGATAACGATAATCCAATTGAATGTAAAGACGCTATCGGAGAAGAAGATAGATCAGAAAAAGAAAATGAATTAAGTAAAGAATATGGGATAACAACTGAAAATGTTTACTATGTTTCTTTAGATAAGTTTAAAAGTCAAAATAATAAATACACTCCTTTAATATTAGTATTCTATTTACAAAGAGATCTATTTGGGAATAGAGAAATGATCGAGACTTACGGTGAGAGTGTAAGAAAATATTTAGAAAATAAAGGGGATGATGTGAGATTATTCTTTATACCTACTGATGATAAAGAAGAAATAAAATGTATTAACCCTGTTTATATTGATGACAATAATGAATTGGATAGACTAAACGATATCATAGAAGATATCAGTAATAAGTTTCAGGTTGGTGTTGAATAGCTAGGGACGGGTGGATGATCGATAAGTTTTATTTATTGTCCATCCTGTTTTTTCTACAATCCTTTTATATGTTTTAGTTCTATTTTTTCTATTAATAGAACCAGTGAAAAGAATATTTTTCACTTTATTAGTTTCACAAAATTCCACCAAAACTTTATATAATCTTTTAGTATCGTAAGAATTTTTACAAATCACAATATCAAAATCAGAATTTTGATGTATTAAAAGTTTATTATTAATATAATTTATTTGTTTAATATTATCTTCTTTGGCTTTATTAAGGATAAAAAACTTTAATACTTTTTTAGTGTCCATTCTTTCTTTATAACCATAAACACTAAATTTTTCCTCATAAAAATATTCTGATTTATGAATCAGACTCCATTTATCACTATTCAATTTTATAGGTATAGTTCTACCTAAATCATCCCTATCAAAGTAATCGGTATCAGATTCCTCTTTCTCTTTCAATAAAAGTAACTCATAAATAACTGGAGTTACCTTCTTATATGCGTTATTTTTTTTTGGTAATAAAACTTTATTTTTATCTTTTGTTTTAAAATATTTTTCTTTTGCACTACTTTCATTACTACCTTCATATAGTATTTTTCTTTTTTTACCATTCTGTGTAATTATAATTCTGTAACGCACGACTTTATTTTCTAAATAAAAATACTTATACTTTATAAAAAATAAATATAAAATAATGAATAAAGACTATTATGGAGTTTTAGGTGTTAGTAAAAATGCGGATGAATCTGAAATAAAAAAAGCGTATAGAAAGTTATCTAAAGAATATCATCCAGATTTAAATCCTGATAATAAAGAGGCGGAAGAAAAATTTAAAAGTATTGCCGAAGCATATTCGGTATTATCTGATAAAGAAAAAAAATTAAATTACGATAGATTTGGTAGTGCAGATGGTAAAACAAATCCATTTGCAGGAATGAATATGAATGACATATTTTCTTCCTTCTATGGTAATATGAATAAAAGAAAGATAAAGGGTGGTGATATTAGACTTAATGTGAAACTAACGTTAGAAGAAATGTATAATGGAGTTCAAAAGAAAGTAATCTATAAAAAGTTATCTAAATGTGAACCTTGTGGTGGAAAAGGTGGCGAAACAATTAAATGTGGTACTTGTGATGGTATTGGTATGGTAACTCAAACACAAAATACACCTTTTGGTCAAATACAAAGTAATATACAATGTCCATATTGTTCAGGTACTGGATCAATCATAACTAAAAAATGTGATACTTGTTATGGTAAGGGAGTAAATCAAAGTAACGTCCCGTTTGAGTTTGATTTACCTAAAGGTATTATGGATGGTGAAATGTTGAGAGTTTTTGGGATGGGTAATTCAGTTAGGAATGGCGTTGAGGGTGATTTATTGATTAACGTAGTTGAAATCCCACACGAAAAATTTAAAAGGGTTGGGATGGATTTACACCAAAAAATAAACCTGTCTTATAAAGATTTAGTATTAGGTAACGATTCAGTTGAAGTTGACACTATGGATAACAAAATACGATTTAAAATAAATTCTGGAACTAAGGTGGGTACAATGTTAAGGGTACCTAATAAAGGTTTTGTGAGAGATAATGTAAACGGTGATATGTTATTAGAAATATGGTTAGATATCCCTACAAATGTAGATGAAGATGAAAAAGAAAAAATAAATTCACTAAAAATTTGATTTTTTGAAAATAAATAAATATTATTGTTCACTATTAATTAAAAATTTAAAACATTATGGCAAAATTTGAAGAAGTCTTTGAAGACACATTAGAATTATTTCAAAAACACATTGATGAGAGTTCTATCCCTAAATTCCTTAAAATTAAAATTTTATCGAATAACAATCTTAAAAAAGATTTTGGTATAGTTAGTAAGTCACAAGACATTGTGAAGTACATGACTGACTATGACATCATCATTCAGGTTAATGAACCTATATTCGATCAATTAGAGGATACACAAAAAGAGTATATCGTTAATGATCTTTTGGCTCAGATTGTTTATGATATGGATAAAGATAAAGTTAGTATAGTTAAACCAGATGTTAATACATTTAGTGGTGTGTTAAGAAAATACGGTATCGACACTTACCTATCGATTAAAGAAAGTATTTCTGTACTTTTAGAACAAAAACAAATTGAGGAAGATGCAGTTAGATAATAGTAACGGTATTAATAAACTAGCCACAGATCCAAATTTAACTACACAAGAAAAGAATTGGGAGTTAATGAGTGTTTTGGGGATGAAATGGTCAGAAACCGTAAATCTTAGTGATGAAGATAGAGATTTCTTACTAACTAAAGTAGAAAGAATAAAAGTTCATATTGAAAATAGTAGAAAATTACAATGATAAGTTATATTGGTGGCAAGGCGAGGATATCTAAATGGATAGAACCATTTATCTCCAAAGATATAGAAACATACGTAGAACCTTTTAGTGGTATGTTTTGGGTATTTTTTAGAATGGATTTAAAAAGGTATCCTAATTTGAAAACAGTGGTTTATAATGACTTCAATAGTTTAAATGCGAATTTATTTGATTGTTGTAAGGATTATAATCAGTTGTGGGATGAAATATCTAAATATCCTTGCCAACAATTAGGGGTATCTGAAACACCTCAGATTTATTCAGAAATGTTTAGACAATACCAGAATGAGTTATTTAATTCTTCTGGTATTGTTATCACAGAAGAAAATAAATATGAAATTGCCGCAAAATATGTTTATGTCCTAACTCAGATATTTTCAGGTTCTAAACCAGAAACATCTAACTATATGGATTATAAAGGTAAGTATAGATGTAAGGTATTAATATTTTTAGATAAACTTAAAGATAAGAAATATAGAGAACATTTCGATAGGATTACATTTGTAGAAAATTTAGATTTTAGTGATGTAATACAAAAATACGATTCCGAAAAAACTTATTTTTATGTAGATCCACCTTATTGGAAAACTGAAAATTATTATTCTAATCACGATTTTGATAGGAACGATCACGAAAGATTGGCAAACGTATTAAAAAATATTAAAGGTAAATTTTCTTTAAGTTATTATGATTTTCCTCTACTTAGGGAGTGGTTTCCTAAAACAGAATATGTATGGGAAATGAAAGAATTTGCCAAAGCTGCCGCAGCTAAAAGTGGCGTAAAACAAAATATGGGTGAAGAATTACTCATTATGAATTATGGTGAGAACAAAAATCAGTTACCATCAGTAGGGACACAGTTAGATTTATTTAAACATTCATTTTTATAATTATGGGAAGAATTCCAAAGAAAAGAAAATTTGGACAATTATTATTGTTTGCAGAAAAAACCATGCGTGAAATAACGATAGAAAAAGAAGAAAATATCGTAGATGATGTGGTTTTAGAAACCGTATCGGAATCAAACAATGTTGGGTTATTAACTAATCAGATATATTGTGGGGATACTGTTGAAACGATGAAAAAAATTGAAGATAAGAGTATTAATTTAATTCTTACATCTCCTCCATATTTAGCATCGATTAGAAAAGATAATCATAAATATCCAGGAGCCAAAGATTTAATTAAGGATAATCAACCAGTTAAAGAATACATTAGTTGGTTAGTTGATGTTTTTAAAGAATATGAAAGGATTTTAACCGATGATGGGGTAATTGCGTTTAATTATAGTTATACAACATTTAATCCTTCGTTACCATATATTTTAATTAATGAGGTATTTGAAAATACTTCTTTAGAGATATATGATACTGCGTCTTGGAAAAAGAAATCTTGTGTACCTTTAAGTGGGCATCCTAATAGAATGACTAGAATTGTAGAGATGGTTTATATATTTGCAAAGACACCTAATTTTAGTGCAAACAAAATAGTTTCATCTTTATCTAAAACGGGACAGAAATACTTTAATACCTACTACAATTTTATTGAAGCCAAAAATAATGATGGTAAAGTAGAAGGACATGAGGCAACATTCTCAACAGAGTTTGCGAATTACTTTATTGATTTATATTCAAAACCTAATGATATTGTGTTAGATAATTTTTCAGGTACAGGTACAACACCATACGCAGCCTATAAAATGGGTAGACAATATATTGGAATCGATTTAGTTGAGGATTATTGTGTACATGCCAGAGAAAGACTTTTAAAATTATATAAAGAAAACGATAAATAATTTTTTTTATTAAAATTATTTTATTATATTTGTGATATGGAAAAACTGACGCAAAAATTATTGAACTATTTGAGTGGTAGACCTAACTACGAAAAATTTAGTATTCTAAATGATGAAATGGGATATGATTTTAATTTTATTAAACAATTGTATCCAAAAGAACTAAAAACATTTGAGGATTTAACATTTAAAAGTCATCCGAATACATTTATGGAGGGTGCGGTTCAAGCAACATTAGACTTTGATAATGGGTATTTTGTTTCTGTCGTTGGTGGTGGTAATGGATTATATGGTGATGGTATTAAAACATTTGAAGTGGGGTTTCCAGTTAATGATGGTAGTTTAGATGTTGAAGGTTGGTTAAATTCTGAAGAAATTACTATGATGATGTTTAAGATACAAAAAAAACAACCTTTATGAAAAAAGAAAAAGAATATAAAAGGAGATTAGAATTTATTAGTGAAGACGTAAAAAGATTATCTGATGTCTTATCAGAAGAATTACTTAATACGCCTGTCCCTAATTATGAAAATGTAGGTGTAGTTTTAAGTAATATTGAAATTGCTTCTAATATGGAAGATGATGAATCATCTAATTGGAAAACCAAATTTGAAATACCGACACACGATCCACAAACTGGACAATTAAATCCGTACTATGAAGAATTGACAGGTAAAAAAAATCCATTAATTAACCCTAATTTAGGAGAAGATTTTACAAAAAATAAGGATATAGAAAAAATGCCCAACCAAAAGTGGCATCAGATAATTTCCTTTATTAAGTCAGGTGTTAGAATAGTTGGTTATTGTTTTATACCTTTTAATTTAATTGCTGCAACAGTTTTATTAGTTTTGAGTGAAGTCATTGGTATTTTAGAAGAATTAGTATAAATGGAAGGTAAAAAAAATATCACCATCGTATCAGAAGTAAAAGAAGATGGTAGACTTTATTTAAATTTTGAAATGGATAGTAATTCCTGCCCAACAAAATTAGAATTATTATCTATAATGACTAATGGTTTGGTTATGGTTACAAAAATGGTCTGTGAAGGGTTAGAATATGAATCACAAGGTAAACTAATAACTGATGTATTTGATTTACTTAAAAATAATTTATTTGATGGTGATTCTTTTAAAGATTTAAAAATTAAGACGGAAGAATTATAATTTTGTCACCCTCTATTTTTATTTCATAGTCATCTGGAGACAAATTAGTATAATAGATTTTTAAATATTCTAATTTGTTTCCTTTTTTTTGTGGTATATCTAATTGTCTAATTTTAGATTTTTTTTCTTTAGGTTTTTCCCATTTTTCTATATTGGATTTTTTAGAGTTCTTTAAGAAGTCTACTTCATCAGTAAAAATCCATTTTTTATTACTTTTACATTTTTTATAGTATACATCACCACCTATATCGCGAATCTGATATTTACAACTTTCTTTTTCTTCGTTTATTATATTTAAAAATTTTAATGACATTTTATTATAAATATTTGTTTTTTTGGAAAATAATATATATATTTGTAGATATAATTGGTGTAACAAATGAGTTTATCTAAAAAAGTTTATGAAAATATTAAGTATGAGGAACAAAAAAATACTCACACTGAAAACGAATGGTTAGATAGAATATTATACACCAAAGATAAAATAAAAAAAAGTTCTTTGAAATTTGGGGATGGTTTTGGATTTGACAATCAAAGGTTGAGTTCGAAATGATGCAAGCCGAGTTAGATGGAAACTCGTAAATTACCTATCAAAATATAAATGCAAACGCATACAACGTAGAGGATATCATGAGTATCCCAACTTCTATCACTCGCTCAGCGATGGTTGAAGAGATGGAATCAATCGAATTGGTTTAATCGGTGGGTCACACTTACCTAGAAACAGAAAGGTGTAAAAATAGAGTTGATCGTTAATACTCTTTAAACAATTGATGAAACAGGGTTGTTGGATAACCATGTTATAAATAAAACCAAATATTTTGTTTGTTTAGAAAAATGAACTAAGCTTGTGAATGAATTTCTAATGTCGATTTGGTTGGACGAGGGTTTGAGTGCGGACCCACTTATTGGTGACAGTAAGTTAAAAATCGGATGAATTGCTGGAACGCTAAGTCTTTTTAAGATATGCCAATCAGCAGCCAAGCCTACAGAGTAGGAAGGTTCAGAGACTATTGGGGATTATAGCGATATAATGTAATACCAACTAGAGCGTCCGACATCTTTAGTAGATGATGATATAGTCCAGACAATAATGAAAATTATTGATTATAGCGACTCCCTCCATCTCCACGATGGGTTAAATTAAATAATGCGATCATCTAACCATGAGGATTTACTTGCAGGAGTCCAAAGGACGAACATCGGATAAAGGAAGAACACCTGATTTAACCCTTTTTTTTTGCACCATTTCTACTTCTCAAGAGTAGACAGTTGTAACGACAAGAGACATTGCTCAACAATTCTCTTTCAAGAATGTGAATGATTCTGATACAGACATGAGAACCTGTATAGTAACAAAAAACTTTATTATGGGAAATACAGAATGGGTAAAAGGATTACTTGGTGATACTAGAGTATTTAACAATGAATACCAATTTAGAAACTATGATGGTAGTATAGAATCTTTTAGTTCAATGGAAGAATTAGAAGATTACTTAAAAGAATACTTTTTGTATATATGTGAGTTATCACAAACTTCATAGTGTATACCTGAGTGCAGAGGGTTCACTAGGTTTCTTTATTCCTTAAAAAAAAATAAAGTGGTGGAAGTAGATAGTGATCCTATCGACCCTTTTAAAAGTCCCGAATATTCGGGACTTTTTATTTTTTAACAAATATTTATAATAAAAAATTTGGCAGAATCGAAACTTTTTTTTAAATTTACATTATAAATAAAAAGATTATGAACTCAAAACTTCCATTTGTCGTAAATTATACAAAAGAGATGTCAGATAAGTTTAACGAAGAACTTATGGAATCTAAGACTTGTCCTATGACAAACCCAAAGTTTTATGGTAAGTGGGATTTAGTTGATTTCGATTCACCAGAATATAATGAAAAGGTAAAGGTGAAAAGAAATTATGTTACAGAAAAGAATTAAAAGAATATTAAACGAAATTAAATTTTCTCAGGAACAATCTGATGAACTTAGAGATAAATTTGGTTGGAGGTACGTTCAAACAGAAAAACCTAAGTCCGATAGTAAATATAAAAAATTAAGAGTTTATACTTTCCATACTCCTAAATATAAGTATATTGTACATATAGAGGAATATGAATACGATTATTTCCTTATTTCTTTTTTCCCTAAACTAAATACTGATTTTTATGTTAGACAACAAAAATTGGCAGATAGAGGACAAAATTTTTATGACAAATATAGTTATCAAACTAAAGAAAATATTCCTTTTAAAATATTCTCACTATTAGTAAGTGAAATAAAAAATATTTTAAAAGATCACCCTTATGCGTCTTTTGGTTACTTTGGGGCGCCTGATTACAAATTAGGTGAAGAAACAGATTTATTTAACACGAAAAGGGTTAGAATTTATAATCAATTATTGAATGATGAATTTAATCAAACTCATGTTGTTAAATCTGAATTAGAGTTTAGTGGTGGTATGATTTTAAACAAAGAAGTATTAAATCAGTACCCAAATTTAGAAATGTATTGTAGGGATATGTTACAATCCCATTTATAATAAAAAAAATAAAGTTTTATGGAAAAGGTATTAGTTTTAAATAATGACTATACCCCATTAAATGTAACCACACTTAAAAGGGGTTTTAAGTTAGTCTATAAAGGTAAGGCAGAAATAGTTTATTCTGATGAGACAAACCCTATTGTATCCAGTTTTAAAAACTTCACTAGACCATCTGTTATTAGGTTGAATAGATTTATCTATACCCCCTTTAAAAAAGTTCCTTTAAGTAGATATAATATTTTTAGGAGAGATGGACATAAATGTGTTTATTGTGGAACAAATAAAAATTTAACAATCGATCACGTAATACCTAAATCTAAAGGTGGTGACAATACTTGGAAGAATTTAGTTACTTGTTGTGGTGTATGTAATCTTAAAAAGGATGATAGAACACCAGAAGAGGTGGGAATGGGATTTTTAAGAAAACCATTTGCACCAACATACATCCAATTCATAGAAAGAATGAATGGTATAATTAAAGAAGAATGGAAACAATTTTTAATGATTTAATATGAAAAAAAAATTTAGTTGGTATAAAGGAAATGGACTTTTTTGGTTCAGAATATTTGGGTACGGTTTATCTATCTCAAATAGATTAACATTTAGTCAAAAAGAGGGGTATGTGAATTACATTTACTTTTATGGATATGTAATTAGTTTTTTAAAACCTTATAAATATTAATATGTTAGATAAAATAAGATTATGGTGGAGGTTTGAGGGTAAACATTACCATAGAGATTTCATTGTGGGACTGACAAGATTTTTTAGAAAATATTTGTTTTATTAAAAAATAGTTATTATATTTGTTTTAAATTAAAAGACTATGCCACCAGAAGAATATTATGAAAGACTATTTGAAGATAGGTTAGATTCAAATAGAAGAGGTAAAAGTAATCATAAAAGATTAACTGCCGAAGAACAAGTTAGAGAAATAGAACTCAGAAGAAATATGAAGTATCTAGCGAATTTAATGGTTGATTATGTGAAAAATAATCCTAACTAAAATGGTAAGAGTACGTTTCCCAAACGAATCATATTACGATACAATTCCTAATTTTAATTGGGATGAGTTCAAACCAAGTAAAATTTATGATGAATGTGTATTTGGTTGGTTTCAAGATGTATACGTCTGCGTCGAAAGAGTTGATTATGACGAATATTATAATAACAAAAAATAATACATTACTATGAAAAAAATTTTACTCGAAACTCTAATTATGATTTTATCGGGAATAGTTTCAGGAATTGGATTTGCTGCATTGACTATTGCCTTAGATATGGGCACAAAAAATTATTATGTGTTTATTCCTGCGTTAATAATAAGTTGGTTAATACTTTACCCTTCATATATATTTTGGTTGGACTTCTTCAAAAAAGTTTTAAAATATGAAAGTTATGGTCAAAAAAATTAAACTACGTATCATATAATGGTGGAAAAAATGTATTGTAGATTATTGCCCACCTGAATTAGAAGACTATGTGGTTTCAAATAAATATAGATAAAAATTAAAATAATGGCGAATTTTATATATTCCAGAGTTACAATTGAACCTTTAGAGTCAATGAACAAAATTTGTAGTATGATTGAAAACATGCCTAAATCAGAGTATGGTAAAGAAACTACAACAGTTGTTAAAACATTTTATAGTGAAGAAGAATTGAAAAAACCGTATAACAATGGTGAGACAGAATACCCTATAACTGATGTAGGGGTTAAAATTGGTTGGTTATATGATAATGTTGGGACTAAGTGGATTGAATTAGGTATTGATGATGATATTAGAATTGAGTCTCCTTATTACATACCTGATGGATTTCTTATTAAATTATATAGTTTATGTATAGATGAATTTTCAGATGTTAAAATAATTTGTAAATGGTATGATGAATTTGAAACAAATTGTGGTACTGCATTAATATGGAATGGAATTTATACTGAAGATGAAGAAACTTTAAAAGATGAAAATATTGGTGATCCAGCCTATCAAGTTAATGGTGATGAAAATATTGATGAGATTAAAAAATGGGTATTAAGTGAAACTACTGAAGATTCTTATACTAAACCAGAAGAAATAGAATCTATGAATGAAGAAGAATTAAGATGCCTTTTTGAAGATTGGAAAAATCAAGGTAAATGGAATTATATTACTGATAGGCAAGAATCTATGTATTATTCATGTGAAGAAGCAATAGAAACTGAAGATTTTAATTTTCCGATATCGAGAGTTAGAAGAATTGCGAATGTAAAATATGAAATGATAACAGATTGTTATCCGTTTAAATAAAACAATAAATAAAAATAAAAGTTATGGGAATAAAAAATAATTTTATTGAAATGATTAAAGGTGGGTATCCTGATTTTGATCCACAAAACGATTCAGTTGAAATCGAGTTCGAAGGTGGAGGAGATTCCTTTGATTCGTTTTCTTTTATTTCAGTCTACCCTAATAGGGAAGGTGAATTAAATCTAATTGATCATTGGGACACATTATTTGATATTATAGATAATTCTGGTGTTGCGTACAATTGGAACAATGGTGGTACTACTGGTAGGATTTAGTATAATATGAATGGTGAACAAGAATTAACTGTTAGCACAATTATGATGGAAGAATATTGGGGTGAAGTTGATGACGATGAAGAGGAAGTTGGTGAAGTAAATTCTAAATCAGAATAAGATGGTAGGAAATATTTGGTTAGCAGTAAAGAAATTCTTTCACCAACATATACTTTGTATTCACAAGTATAAATGGGTCTATAGAAGAGATAATGGTGCAGACTATGAGGTTTGTGAGAAATGTGATTTGATTAGATAACCTTTAAATCAGAATAAAATAATGGCGAATCCTTTAGTACATTCAAAGTCATCCGTTAAATTTTGGGGAGGAAAAGAAGAAGATTATTTACCACTTCATAATAAAATGGATTCTTCTAAAAAATATTTTAGTGATAACAGACATAGGGCGTTGACACATAATATGTTTTTTATATTTGAAGTAATGATACCAATTTTCGGTGAATATATTACAAATTCAGATGGTAAAATAGTATCCGTTAAAGATATATGTGAATATCATATATTAGAAGATTACGGTAAAAAGTTTATACCTAATGTTTCTGACTTTCTACAAGAAATGGAAATCAAATCTTGGATGGCGAATGGTTTGGGTGAATCCCCATCATCACAAAAAAAAGTAATAACGAATGAAAGTAAAGTTCATAAAAGATTGGTAAAGGATTAGTTATGTTTGAAATTATCGGAATAGTATTTACAGTTATTTTTATTTTTCTTTTGTTATTTATACAATATACTTTAATTTTGTTTGGTGTAATGAAAGAAAGTTTAAAGTGGTACGGTAGAGTTATTAGTTGGATACCTTTATTACCATATTTTATATATTTTATTTTAACAATAAGTTTTATAATTATGATTATGTTTGATAAATTTGTTAAGTGGTTTGAACTAAATTTGGGTTGGTTCTTTATTAATGGAAGAAAACAATCTTATTGGTCAGAGTATCTAAAGAATAAATATAAAGATGAATAATTAAAAAAATGTTAAAATTTTAACTAAATGTGTATAATTATTTTGACATTTAAAATTTTTATCCTATATTTGTATTAAATAAAAAAGTTAGAGATACTTATAATCTCCGATGGGTGAAAAGCCTTAATAACAAATAAATTAAATTTTTTTAAAATGAAAAGAATTTTTTTAATCTTAACCGTAATGGCAACGTTGGTGTCTTGCGGAGGTAACTCAACAGATGCGACTGCACCAGCAACAGATGCAGGTACGGCTACTGAGGCAACTACAGAAGCAACTTCTAACGCAACTACTAGTGATAGTACTTCAGTAGAAGCAACTTCAAAAGTAAAAAAGAAGTAATAAATCAGTTGGTTATTAAAAAAAAAAGAAACCCCTAAATTTTTAGGGGTTTTTTTATATTTATATTATATTGGTTATTATATTTAATAAAAAACAATTATTGTACCAAAATGAGAAAGACTATTAAAAAAATTTTAAGAGAATATAAAACAATTTTAGAAAATCAGGATATGGTATCTTCTATTTTAAATGTTATTTATTGTAAAGATATTAAATATTCTGATAATAGAAGTTATGGTACAAAGGGTTGGACACAAAAAAATTTAAAAAAAAGTAATGGAAATTTTCCACCTCTTATAAAAAGAGATGATCAAATAGATAAGATGTGCAATTGTTGTGCCGATGGAAAATATATTAGGGATATTAAATGTGAAGATGCATATATAGAACATTTAAGAAAGCATGATTTTACAACAAAGAACTTTTTATGGTATAAAAAAAATTGTGACACTAAAAAACAAAAAGAACAAAAGACTAAAAAACAAAAAGAACAAAATCCGAATAGAAAAATAAGTATACTTAATGACACATCAATAACTATTGTAGAAGATGATTTAACTTATAAATTACCACCCCCTCCTTCACCGCCAGATCCTAATTTTATGCTATCATTAATGGGTAATATTGTGCAAGAATCTTTTGATTTTTTAAAACCACATGAATATGCTTGGATAATGAGTGAATTTGTTAAATTTGATGAGGAAAAGCCTAAATGGTGGGATTTATTGGGTAAGGCAAAAAGATACGCTAGAAATAAAGTGCTTGACTGGACAAATTTTTTATCTTGGGATATTATGTTAGAAGTAGATGATTTTTCTATAAAATATGGTGTCACTAAAGAAGGTACAAGTCAAGGAAATGTATATATAAGTATGAAGATTGCCATAAATAATGGTGTTAAAAGAATTGCGACAATTAGAGTGGAGAGTGAATGTAAAGCAAAAATAGAATTAGTAGATAATATTTTTAATTGTGTAATAACAGATTATGCTTTATACGGAGATGTAGTTTCAATGTTTGATTTTAAATTAAGTATGGGTAGTAGTAATATTTTACACATTACTAAAGGCGATTACATTGATATACCGATAGATTTAAATGAATACATTAAATTAGATTTTGAATACGAAATTCCTATACCTTCATATATGTCATTTAATGTAAGTATTCCTGAAAATGAAAAAATTTTGTACGGTTCTTTAACTAAAGGAAGTAAAAAAATTGAAGTTACAAACGAAAGCACTTTATTTTCTTCATTTATAGAAATTTCTAATACTCCACCAAAAATAAATGAAAGTAACAAAAGACATTTATCTTCCATAAAACAAAAATTTAGTGATAAAATATTTAAAATTATAAATGAACAGGACAATGTCATTGAAAAAACTAATAATGTTCAAATGATGATTAATTTTAATATAGTGCAAAAAATATTAAACCATATAGGATCAATAACTTTTAAACATAAAGTATCGGATTTTGTTGATAGTAGTTTAATAGATGAAAGATTAAACATTGTCTGGGATAAAATAAAAGATAATGATGTAATTTTAACTATTAGTAATTTATACACGTACAATATTTCAAGTAGTTTAATAGGGTTATCTGGTGTTGCAACAATAAAGTCACAACCACTATTTGTAATTAAAAAAACAAACGGTAACATTTTAGGTTATGATATAGACATCAGTTTAGATTCAAATAATTTGGTACAAAAAAACATACCATTTAGCTCTACAATATATGTTAAAAATGAAGGTACAATAATAAAGATGGGTATGGGTAGTTTAAAATTAAATATCCATAAATTTTTTAAATTAGGTATAAAAGAAAAAAGTGATCAATTAGACGCAGAATTCGATTTCATCCCAAATGCGAAAGATAGTGAAATAACGTACCCTACTGGTGAGAAATCACCGTTTAAATTAGAGTTCCCTATACCCCCGATTAAAAAAGAAGAAATAGATATAACTTTTGGTGGCAATAAAAGAAGTGTAATCATACAACCATCGAACCAATATCAAATAACTCTTACTGAAAGTTTAGTAAGTAGTCTTACACAAGTTAAATTAGAAACTATTTAAAAAATATTTGTTTTTTTGATTTATTGTTCTTATTTTTGTAAAAAAACATTATGGGAACACCACAAATCATTATTTTAGTATTATTTTCTTTAGGTTTATTGTCTGCCGCACATTTACATGGTAAAGAAAGAACTCCTCATAATTTTTGGGTTGTTTTAATTGCCGTTTTTATTTATGTATCTATTTTAATGTGGGGAGGATTTTTTAATTAAAATATTATGTATAAAAGAACAGTAGAGGACATTGAACGTGACTTATACATGGCTCAGTTCAATGTAAAAAGATGTCAATACAATGACCATTTATTTGATATGGAAAAATGGGAATATGAAGTTGATTTACTTAAAGAAGAATTAGAAAAAGTTAAAAATGAAACTAATTAAGAAAAATAAGGGTGGTATAATCTTTATGATGGTGAAATTAGATTCTGACGGATGTTTAATACTTAGAAGAATATGAAAAAGAAAATTACATTTATTAGTGATACCCACACTAAACATTTACAGATAAAAGATTTTCTAACTGGTGGGGATATTCTAATTTGTAGTGGTGATATATCTAGTAGAGGTTATATTACTGAAATAGAAAATTTTATTAGGTGGTATGATGAAATAAATAATTACGATACCAAAATATTTATTGCGGGTAATCACGATTTTGGTTTTCAAGATAATCACGATAATATTAAAGGGAAATTAACAGGTTATAAAACTGTTGAGTATCTTCAAGATGAAAGAATTGATCTTTGGGATCAAGAAGATCAACAATTAGTTATTTATGGTTCACCTTGGCAACCTGAGTTCCGTAGTTGGGCATTTAATCTACCTAGAGGTGAAAAAATTAAAGAGAAGTGGGATATGATTCCACGTGATACCGATATTTTAATTACACACGGTCCACCATACGGTAAATTAGATTATGTGTATTATGATAATTTAAATGTTGGTTGTGAGGAACTATTAAAAGTGGTGGAAGAAATAAAACCTAAAATACATGTGTTTGGGCATATTCACGAAGGGTATGGTTATGTATTCGATGGTAACACTCATTATATTAATGCGGCAGTATTAAATGGTAGATATGAATTTAGAAACAAACCAGTTAATGTTGAGTGGGACATGATAACCAATGAAATAGAATTTTTATGAAATCAATAAATCAAATATTCAAAACGAACAATTCACTTATGGAAGAACCAGAAGTAGTTGAATTAATTGATTATTGTAAAGATTTAGAAGATGAGGTTGTCGAGTATAAACAAAAAAATGATCAAACTATAATTTTAAAACAACTTATTTCTGAAATTAATAAAAGTTGTTTTGAATTATTAGAAGATGATAAAAGGGCTGAAAGGTGGGAAGGTGATTTTGATAAGGTTGATTTTAAAGAATCTATTATTAATTTAAGAGAGTATATAATAAAATATTGTTTAGATAATAAAATAAATTTATGAATAAGTATAGAATATATTTAGATGACATTAGGACACCTGTTAGTCCTAATAATGAATGGATTGATGGTTTTGAGGAATGGACAGTTGTACGTTCCTATGAAGAATTTGTCCAAAAAGTAAATTCATTAGGACTAAAGAATATTGAATTAATTTCATTGGATCACGATTTAGGTGATTCGGCAATGCAGGAATGGCATTATGGTGTAGTTAAAAACTATACGATTAATTACGATAACATCACCGAAAAAACTGGATATGATTGTGCCAAATGGTTGGTTAATCAATGGATGGATGGTAAACCAGTTGTTAGGGTGGTAACTCATTCGGCAAACGCAATTGGTAGTGCCAACATTATGGGTTACATAAATAATTACTTACACTTAAATAGATTACCACAAGATTGTGTAAGAGTACAAATAGAACATACAGTTTAATATGAAAGTAATATTTTTAGATCACGATGGAGTGATATGTTTATCCCAACAATGGGGTGGACGATATAAGAAAAAAGGTTATGATTCAAATACTGAAACTCCTTTAGATATCAGAATGGATAGTTTTGATGAAAAGGCGGTTAAAGTTCTTAATAATATTATTGAAGAAACTGGTTGTGAATTAGTTATTAGTTCTGATTGGAAAAGATGGGGTACATTGGAACAAATGAAGGAAATGTACGAAACAAGAGGTATTAAACAACCTATTGATTTAACCCCAATGATACAAAATTGTACTGCACACAGTAACACATTTATATGGTCACCGAGATGGGATTCAGAACAAACTAGAGTTCTTGAAATTAATCAGTATCTACACGATCACCCCGAAATAACTCATTGGGTTGCCATTGATGATTTAGATTTAGGTAAGAATGGTGAAGGATGGAAAGATTGGGGGTTAGATAATTTTGTACTTTGTAAAAGACCGTATAATGAAGGAATAAAACAATTAGGTTTAAAAGAAAAGATATTAAAATTTTTAAGTGATGAGTTACTATAGAATTAAAATTGAGGAATTAAAGGATGGTGAGACAAAATATATACCACAAAAAGGTTATTTAATAACTCGTAGAAGTTTTTTACAAAGTAAATCTGAAATAAGGTGGGAAAATATGTTTTGTGGTTCATTTAGTAGTGAATCTCTCGCATTGGAAAGGATAGAGTTAGATAAAAAATTGGAAGAACAAAAAAAAGGTAAAGAAATATTAAAAACGACATATAAAATAATTGATGCGGGTTATTTACTTTAAAATTAAAAATTAGTATTTTTATTAAAAAATCAATTGAAATTGTTAAGGAAATTGAAAGGATTTTAGATAAAATGGGTGAAGAAATAATAGAAAATAATGACCCCGAAAAAATGTCTGAAGTTGTAAATAACTACCAACATTATAAAGAAATATTAAAAAAACAAAATAAAAATATATGAGTAAGGCAAATTTAGAATTTGATTTAACAGATTTCGATGATAGAATGGAATTCGAAAGATTTAATAAATCCACCGATATGGCAATGGTATTGTGGGAAATGGTTTATAATACTAAAAAAAAATTATATTATAAATTTGAGGATATGGAAGAAAAAGGTGAAAAACCAACCCCATATGACGGTGTTGATTCATTTTTAGAATGTTTAATTGAAGAATTAAATGATAGGGGTATTATAATAGATAAATTAATTGTTTAATATGAAAACATTAAAAAAAATAATAAAGTATATTAATTTTTTGGAAAAAGAAAAAATTAATTCTATGATTTATTGTGGAAGAAATTTTAATTAAGATATGAGTGATTTTTTATTAGTCTGTAAAGAAATTTCTGAAAGGTTATCTAACCTACCATACGATAATGGAGATTCTTCCGATATAGGGAATGAGATAGGAATTGTTTTAGGACTTTTCTTGTCTGAAGGTTCTTTTGGTTGGGAGGAAGATGATTTTATCTCTGGTATAAAACACGGTATAGATTTAAAAAAGAATCAAGAATTTTATTTATCTGAAATGATGAAGAAAGATCAAGAAAACGGATTATACGATAATTTAGATGGATTTGACAAAGATAAATAAAATTATTAACTTTAAATAAAAAAATATGATGACTAATGAACAAATGAATGAATTTTTAGTTTCCATTGGGGGATTAGAAAACGGTTTTTATTCGGATAGACAACCCATTACTGATTGTAACTTTTTTGATGTAAATAATGGTTGGTTTGAATTGATAAAAGAATTAATTGAAGATTTAATATCTTTAGGTTGGGATAAACAAACCTGTCAAGTTAAAGAAAAATTTGGTGGACTTAGATTTTATATTAATGGTGGAACTGATGAAATCTTTAATAGAATAATTGAGGCAGAAAGAAAGAGTTATGAGATATGTGAAGAAACGGGAAAACCTGGTAAATTAAGAACAGATCTTGGTTGGCACAGAACTCTTTGTGATGAAGAATATGAAAAATTTAAAAATAGATAAAATGAAATATAGAAAAAAACCAGTAGAAATTGAAGCGGTACAATGGGTATCTGATAACATTGAACAAGTTTATGAAATGTTAGGTGATAACTTAATAATAGGCGGCGATGAAAATGATTTAAAACATTTCATTAATACGTTAGAAGGTGAAATGGAATTGTCTTGGGGTGATTATGTCATCAAAGGAGTTAAAGGCGAATTTTATCCTTGCAAACCAGATATTTTTGAATTAACATACGAAATAGTAGAAAAAACAAATGAAATTGGAATATAGATTTATAAACAGATACAGTAACGAAATACTTTTCATTAGGGAAGGTGATTCTTTCGAAATGAAGGGTGGTGATTACTACAGATATCTATTCAATGTGGACGATGAAGGTAATTTTTTAAATTACGATGCGATTGATCCATCTGGTGGTCCTTATATTAGTGTTGGGATGGATATGGAATATATACACGAAGACTTAAAAGGTTTAGTTATTGAATCCATAGAAAGAAATAAGGAAGGTAATGAAAAAATAATATTAAAAACGAAATTATTATGACATACGAAGAATTTTTAAGTATATTAATGTCTTACAAAAAGTTAAATGAAGACTTTACAGAATTATACCAAATGGGATTTGATTTTTTAGAAGGTAAATATAAGTTAGAAGAAGGTGTATCTAGGATGTTAGATAGTATTTTATCTTCACATTACACAGAAGAAGGTGTTGATTGGATTAATTGGTTTATGTTTGATAGTGATTGGGGTACTAGAGATTGGAGTAGATTGCCTGTATATGATACATCAGGTAAATTAATTCACGACGCGGATTCAATGAAGGCGTATGGTGCGAAAGATGAGAATGATAACCCTATATGTTTTTCATTTGAATCCACATATGAGTATACGAAACAATATTTAAAAAATAAAAAAGATGAATAGATTAGAATTAACAGACGAACAACTTTGGTTGGTTCAACAGGCATTAGATTTTTATTCTAGGGTAGGTATCGGTCAATTTACTGTAATTAAAGATCACCCAACATTTGAAAGATATTTGGAAGAAGTGTGTAGACCTGTTAAAGATCCTGAAGTTGGTGATAGAACGTCACAAGGTGAAATATTAGAAATTAAAGATGGTAAGGCATTAATTAATGGTTCTGTAAGTAAAGAAACTGGACATTGGTGTGAAGAAAAAGAATGGAAACCAATTAAAGAAGTTAAATTAAGTACAGATTATTCTAAGTATCATAGATTGAGGGATAATGTAGATATGATGTTGATACAACCTCGTAATGTTTTAATAAACGATACAACTATGAATAGTAATGGTTCTTGGGGTATTCATCATCCATCTGTTGATGATAGTTGTAGGATGGCGTTTGATATGGTACAAGTTATAAGACACGAAAGGTGGAAGAAAAATCCTAATAGAAATACTATGACAGTTGATTCTCATACACATTTTACACACAGAAAGGATAATTCATCTAATAAAATTAAATGTGAATTAAATGTAGAAGATGAAAATAAATAATATTATATTTTTTTGTAGCGAATGGAGTACTTGGAATGGATTCGTCCTACATTTATTTCACTACGATGGATTTATTTTTGACAGATATTTTGATAATTCATTATTTAGTATTAATTTTAGTAAAAATTTCTTATATATAGATTTATTTTTTATGACTTTTAAAATTTATAGTAATTTGAAATGAAAAAATATGATCAACATAAAATGAAGAGAACACAGATACGTCAACAACAAGTTGAAGATGGTTTTTTTGATGGTCGTTTTGTTTCTAGATCGGAAACACCTAAAAATTTATATAGTAGAAAATTAAAACATAGAAAAAATAATGGAGACAATCCAAACATCATTTAATGATTTATATGTAGGTAAAGAATTTATCTATAAGAGTAAATACGGTAGAACCAAAGGTATAGTTAAATCAGTAAAAGTTAATACATCATTTATTTTCGATGAAGATACACAAAATTCTTTGTCGTATATTGCGGATCATTCCGTTAAAGGTACAAAAACTTTGGAAAAACCTGTATTAAGTGGTGAAAAAAGATACATCGCACTTCAACCACAAATCCTTATTGAGTCTACAAATGGGGTAATCTACGAATTAAAAGATTGTTATTTTTTGACTGAAGATGAAAATAAATTCGGTTTTTAAAAAATATTTGACAATTCGGTTTTTTATTTTTAACTTTGTAAAAGAAAATTAGTTCATTGACATATTGGTTATAAAGAATAAAATGTTGTTCCCTTGAGAAAGGAATAGACCTTAACGAGAGTTAGGATGAAATAAAACAACACAGAGGACTTCTCATCCTCAAGTCAGGATAGATTTGTTTCTATCCTGACTACAATGAAGACTGTTACTAATTCATAGGACAAGACAAGTAGTAAGCGTAGAATTAGAATTTTAGTCAGGTGGCGGAATTGGTAGACGCTAGTTAACAGACAGATAGATAAAAGGAATGGTTTACTATCATACAGGTTCGAATCCTGTCCTGACTACTAATCCTAATGCACTTAACTGACATAAGTCAGGCAGTTGTAACAACAAGATAGACCAAAAACAGCAAACTCTTTGACTTAGAAAGGCGAGTTTAGGTAGACGTTTTGTAGTGATACAATTAAGATTAACTCTTAAGTGTTACAACTGAGTGCAGAGGGGTAACATGTGTTGTTGCATTGAGAAAGGAGAGTGTGGTCATAACAGTTATTTTAAGTGCAAATATATATAAAGATATGAAAAATATAAAAACAAAAAAGGAATTAGAAACAGAAGCACTTTTGTTATATGGTGGTAATAATAAACAAAATCCACCATTTAATGTGGGTGATAAACTAAAACAAATATGGAGAGTTGATGATAATGACAACCTTATAAAAGACGGTAGGGGAATGGTGGAATTTGTTGGTATGAGAGGTAATATGATGTTATTGAAGACATTAAACGATTATGCGGCACATTCGGAGGATACTATTAACCAAGATGTTGTTAAAATGTCTAAAAAAGCAGGATATAAACCTATAATTGGTGATGTTCTTCAATTACATTATATGTATGCTGATAGATATGAGGTGGTCGGGTAAAAAACAGAGGACTTCTCATCCTCATAAGCCTCGGTGGTGGAATTGGTAGTCACGCTCGGCTTAAGATCGAGTGTCCATTGGACGTGCGGGTTCAAGTCCCGCCTGAGGTACAAAAGATGTTACAAACCGTAGAATGACAGACGTGGAGAGACGTGTCGAAAGGGTATACACTAAGGATAGGCGTTCAATCTTAATTGTATTGATATAAGACCCAACTCTCTAATGGTGTGTGAAGTCGAAAGACGGGATTCCTGATAAAGTCATTTATCATCTTTTAATTGCGCCCGTAGATCAGTTGAATAGATCAACGGACATGGCTCCATAGTTAAATGGATATAACGAATCTCTTCTAAAGATTAGTTCCTAGTTCGATTCTAGGTGGGGCTACTAAAGTGGGTAAGAGCGTAATGAGGCACGGTGCCGAGTCCCGTAAAAAGGTTGTTCATTGTGGGTTCGAATCCCACCTTACCCATTTGACACATAAACTTAGGTACCCGTACAGCTATGAGATGGGCTAAGTTATATATTTTTTGAATTTCCATATACTTATAATAAAGTATTGGTTATGGACTATAAAAAAATATATGAATCGATTATCCATAGAGGTAAAAACAGAAAACTAAATACCTATAAGGAAAAACATCATATTATTCCGAAATGTATGGGAGGTAGTGATGATGACACAAATTTAGTAGAATTAACTGCTAAAGAACATTTTATTTGTCATTTACTTTTGTGTGAAATATACCCTAATGAAAATACACTTAAAAGTGCTAGATGGGCTATGACTTGTTTAAAAAGTAAAAATCATAATAGGAAGTATATTGTATCTTCTTCTCAATATGATAGAATAAAAAATGAAATGGCATTGTTAAAAAAAGGTGTAAAACGTAGTGATGAGGTTAAAGAAAAAATATCGAACTTTCGTAAAGGTATAACACATTCAGAAGAAACTAAAAAAAAGATTTCAGATAAAATGAAAAATAGGGTTCAATCTGAAGAACACAAGTTAAATCAATCTTTATCCAAAAAAGGACAAATCCCTTGGAATAAGGGTATTCATATTTCTGAAGAAACTAAAATAAAAATATCTTTATCGAGAAAAAAAGGAATAAGTACGTAGATATGTCTGTGCCAATTATCTTTAAATAACTTAGGAAACGTACAGAAACCTAATGTAGCGTACCGCTTTTCCATATATGATTTCTCGGTGCTGGGAGTAGAATGCCTAAGAGTGTGTCATTATAGTCAGGTGGTGTATATTGGTAACACCCTTCATTATCAGGTTTAAAAGAACTGGAAGGACGAAATGGGTTCGAATCCTGTCCTGACTACTCTAATTAAGCTAGTTTATAAACAGTCTTTGAGGCGAGACGGGTACCTCATCACTACCACCTTATTTATAACCAATATAGATTATCTAAAAATTTGTTAAAAAATTTTTTAGTATCATTATTTTTATTATCTTTGTTTCATTAAATCAAATAACTATGGGAACAAGCTTAGGAAGAATGATTGTGGTAAAGTACCAAATCTTAAAAGAAGGTGTTAAAAAAAATCAATTCACTATTGATGAAATTGATACTATTACTAGAGAACTTTTGGATTATCTATCCGAATTAACAGTTCGTGGTATCACAGAAATTGGTGACGAAACAGTTGATCAATATAAAGAACGAGTTTGGAATCTTATTGAAAGAGTCGGATTATTACCTGAATAGTTATGCCACAGATATATAAAGTAGGTGGTTGTGTTAGAGATGGTATGTTAGGTATTGAATCTAAGGATATCGACTTCACATTTGTTCTAGATAATATAGATAGAACGGTGGAAGAAGGATTCCAAATAATGACAGATTGGTTAACACATAAGGAGTTTACAATATTCCTATCTACACCAGAAATGTTTACAATTAGAGCTAAATTCCCTAAAGGTGATATGAATGAAGGATTGGTTGCGGACTTTGTGTTGGCTAGAAAAGAAGTAGGGTATAAAGAAGGTACTAGACAACCTATTTTAGAATTAGGTACACTAGAAGATGATCTTATCAGAAGAGATTTCACTCTTAATGCTATGGCAGTTGACTACGATGGTAATCTAATAGATTTATTTGGGGGTAAAGGACATTTAGAGGCAAGACTCCTAAAAACTCCTTTACCTGCCGAACAAACAATGTTGGATGATCCTCTCAGATTTTTAAGGGCGTTAAGATTTTCTATAACAAAGGGATTCTTCATTCATGAGTCAATCTTTAGATCGATGGAACAACCTGACATAATGGAAAAATTAGAGAAGGTAGTTTCTGCCGAAAGAATTAGAGAGGAAGTTTTAAAAATGATGAAACATGATACTGTCGCATCATTAACTTTATTTGGTATGGTGGAAAAAAGAATACCTGGTTTTACCAAATTAATATTCAGTAAAGGATTATGGTTAAAACCTACCTTTGAATTATAACCTATTGATTTTTATCAAAATTTTAATTAAACTTAAAAAAAATAATATATGAAGTTTAAAGACGTAACAGAAAAAGACAAAGAATATGCTTATTCTATCTACACCGACAAAAATTTAAAGTGGGATGAAAGAATGTCTATCCTAATTGAGTATTTCGATAGATCGGAAAGAACTATTAGAAAATGGTGCTCAGAAAAGTTCAATTTCAAAGAGAAAGTGGATAAAGAGTCCGAACAATTTGAATCTGCCAAATTAAGAAAGTATAATAAAGATAAAAAAATATTTTTAATTACTTGGGCACAAAACAATACACCTGTCCACAATGGACTCCTTACAAATATGGAGGCATACGCAGAACATTTGGGGGCAGATATACACGTTATTGCTGGTAGATATAAGAACCCAACATCCGTATGGACTAGTAATCAAGAAAATAATGAGTTTTGGGATGATAAGGTGGTAAAATATTTAGATGCGAATAGACACGACATACATAAATATGTCTCTATTTTATCTGATGTAAAGATACAACCAACCGCAGTTGATCCTATGACAGGATTACAAGGTTTGAGTGGTATTAATTCTTGTATATTTGGTTCACCAAAAGTTCATTTAGAGACAATTCCAGTTTTAGTTAATCAAAAACCTAAAATGATGTTAACTACGGGATCCATAACTAAGAAGAATTATACAGATTCTAAATCAGGTAAGAAAGGTGAATTCCACCATACTTTTGGTTTTGTTATCGTTGAAATTAAAGATGAAGATACTTTCTTTGTTAGACAAGTCACTGCCGATGATAAGAATGGTAATTTTTCTGATTTATATCATAGGGTAGAAAAAGGTGTAATTACTAAAAATTCATCTGTATCTGCAATAGTTTTGGGTGATGTTCACTATGGACATCACGATGAAGATGTATTGAATTCTACATTTGGTTTGATGGGTGATTTAAAACCTAAACATGTTATTTTACATGATGTATTTGATGGGGATTCTATAAGTCACCACCAAATAAAAGATCCATTTGTTCAATACGGTAAAGAAATGAATGGTACAAATGATTTGGGTAAAGAGATAAATGTAATGATGGAACAACTTGATAAATTTAGTGGTTTTGATAATGTTGTCATTGTTAGATCAAATCACGATGATTTTGTTGATAGATGGTTAAAGAATGAGGATTGGAAAAAACAACCTACATTTAAAAATGCACCATTATATATGGATTTAAGTTCTAGACTTTTAAAACAATATGGTAAAAACCCTAGTGATGTTAAAGGGGTTATACCTGACATCATCAACGAAAAATTCCCTAAATACATCACATTAGGTAGAAACGATTCTTATAAAGTTAAGAATTGGGAGTTAGGTCAACATGGAGACGTAGGTTCAAATGGTAGTAGAGGATCTTTACCTCAGTTCCGTAAATTGAATACTAAAATTGTTGTGGGACATTATCATTCACCAGGACGTAAAGATGGGGCATTGGCAGTAGGTACCAGTACTAAATTAAGAGTTGGTTACAATAACGGACCTAGTGGGTGGTTACAGTCACATGTTATCATTCACAATGATGGTAGGGCACAACATATCATCTTTAGTAGAGATAAAAATAAAGAGATTGGTTTTACTACTTTAAAATGAATAAAATATTAAATGAATACTTTGATAAAGGTTTATTGTATAAACAGGTACATTCTACTTTAGATTTAACTATATGGAATTATACTGAAAAAGTACAATACGAATCTTTATGGGATGATATAACTCTTATGTGTAGAGGATTAGTGACAAATTCTAATGGAGATATTGTTGCCAGACCTTTTAAGAAATTCTTTAATATGGAAGAAGGTAAACACACCCCAACGTCTGAATTCGATGTTTACTATAAAATGGATGGATCATTAGGTATTCTTTTCTACTATAAAGATGAATGGGTGTTCGCAACCAGAGGTTCTTTTAATTCCGATCAATCCATAAAGGGTTTTGAGATGTTAGAAAAATATAACTACGATAAATTACATAAATATTATACTTACTTGTTTGAAATAATATACGATGATAATAGGATAGTAGTGAATTACGATTTTGAAGACATTGTATTATTAGGAATGATAAACACCAAAAGTGGGTATGAAGTTGACCTATATAGTGATGGTGATGATATCAGATTAAAAAATTTAATACATAATATAGGATTTAGGGTAGTGAAAAAATATGATGGTATAATTGATTATACTACTCTGAAAAATATAATAAAAGATGATGAAGAAGGTTATGTAGTTAAATTTTCTAATGGTGACAGAATGAAGATTAAGGGTGAGGAGTATCTTAGATTACATAAGATAATGACAAACATATCAACAACTACTGTATGGGAAATTTTGTCTACTGGTGGAAAGATAGAAGACTTACTTAAAGATGTACCTGATGAATTTTATAATAAAATTAAATTATACTCTAGTGAATTAGGATATCAATGGTACCAATATTATAATCAATTAGGTAAAACTTATGATTATTTTAGATATGGTAAATATGGGGATAAGGATCCTGAACCCACTAAAAAAGAATTTGCGGAATTCATAAAAGATAAACAACCTATCGCAAAGGCGATTATGTTTGCGATGTGGGATGGTAAAGATTATGATAAAATTATATGGAGTGCATTAAAACCAAAATTTAGAAAATTATGATAGATAATATAGAATTAATTAAACCGTTATTGAATTTTTCCGATGAAGGGGATTTTTATATGTTGTACGTATTTAAACGTAAGAAAGACCAACCAGACTTCTACCAATAAGTCATCTCTCCCAACTAAAAATACTCCCATCAGCATTTTCAGAATATACCATATTACCAACATATGTATATTTCCTCCATTTCCCATTCTCATCTTCAGAATATATCAGATTATCACTTGAATCATATTTCATTTTCCGCCAATTTCCAGTTGAATTTTCAGAATATATTCTATTACCTCTTGAATCATATTCTTCTTTTGACCAAGTACGTTCAAATATATTTTCAGAATATATTCTATTACCTCTTGAATCATATACATTTAGATAATCAAACCCATCTTTATCTTCTTCATAATCTACCTCCTCACCAAATTTTATTGATAATATTTTTTCATATAAATGGTAAGGTACACCTAACGAATCTAAATTAAAAAAATATGGTGGTTCAATAAACTTGACTATTTTATTGATAAACCTTTCTTCTTTATCTACTTCTTCTTTAATCACTCTGTTAACGATACGAGATAAAGTAATTGTTTTTCTGTCTTTTTTAATTTTCATAATTTTAGTTTTTATTTTATAAATATAATAATTTTTTTGATAATTTATTACCTTCATGTCCTAGATGTAATAAATGGAAATCCACTTATTCATTAGAAATGTTTCGAAATATTGTTGAGTCATCTATTGATAGGTTACAAAGAGATACACCTAATTATAGATTGGCAAAAGATTATGGGTTAATAAAGGTAGAACAAAAACCTGTAATATTTTTTTTTTTGAGAGAAATAATTTGATTATATAAAAAATTATACTTATATTTGTCTTATGAAATTAGTTTTAGAAAAGGGACAACGTTTATTTTTTACGAGTGATACACACTACAATCACGCAAATATTTGTTCTGCAACTACTAAATGGGTAGGTGCGGAAAATCTAACCCGTAAATTTAATTCACTTAATCATATGAACGATACATTAGTGAATAACATTAATGAAATTGTTGGTGAAGATGATATACTAATTCATTTAGGTGATTGGAGTTTTGGTGGGTTTGAAAAAATTGAGGAATTTCGTAATAGAATAATCTGTAAGAACATTCATTTAACTTATGGTAATCACGATCACCATATCCGTAAAGATAAAGAAGATATACAGAAAATATTTTCATCAACACACGATTATTTGTTCTTAGATATTCGTAGACCATCGATAGTGGGTAAAAATCAAATGGATAAATATTCATTCGTATGTATGCATTATCCGATTGCGTCTTGGGACAGTATGAATGATGGTGTCATTCACTTACATGGACACGTACATTTACCACCTAATTTACGATTAGGGGATGGTAAATCATTAGATGTGGGTGTAGATGGTAATAACTTATATCCAATATCTATGGATGAAATTTTAACTATTGTTAAAAACCAACCAATCAAAAAATTGTGTTTACCAAAAGATCATCACGAAAAAAGAATATAAATAATAAATTATGAGTGAAAAAAGTTCATCTAGTGGTTTAGGATTGGGTGTGATACTCTTCCTTATTTTTATGGTTTTAAAGTTAACTGATAATATTGATTGGAGTTGGTGGTGGGTAACTGCACCACTATGGATACCAATATTGATTTTAATATTTTTAATGGATATATAATCTTTAAAAGATGAAAAATTCAAATTTAGTAACAATAATCATAATTGCTATATGGTTTACTTTTATCACTATTATAGCGATATCCGTATCTTAATAAAAACTACCTAAATCAGAATAAACATGAAAGATAAAATTTTATATATAGTAAGAGGAATACCAGGTTCAGGTAAATCTACTTTCGCTAAAACATTAACTGAGAATCATGTGGAGGCAGATATGTATTTTTTAGATGACACAAGTAATTATGTTTTTGATATCACCAAAATAAAAGATGCACATAGATGGTGTCAAACCATTGTTGAGGAGTGGATGGAATCTGAACAGGAAAAAATTTCGGTATCTAATACATTTACTCAAACATGGGAAATGGATACATATTATGAATTGGCGAAAAAATATGGATATAAAGTTTTCAGTATTGTTGTTGAAAATAGACACGATGGTGTAAATCAACATGAAGTACCTGAAGATAAAATCCAAATAATGAAAGATAGATTTGATATAAAATTATAATAGTATTGACTATTATTTTTTTTATCACTATTATTTAAAAAAATTAAAAAATGGCAGTAGAAAATGGTAAGGGTGTAGTTGTCCACTACACAGGAAGATTTGAGGACGGAACAGTATTTGACACTTCTTTAACAGAAGGTAGAGAACCTTTAAATGTTGTTTTAGGTCAGGGTTCTTTAATTACTGGTTTTGAAAAAGGTTTATTAGGTTTAAATCAAGGTGATAAAAAAACTATTGAGATTAATCCAGAGGAAGGGTATGGTGAATACTTAGATGGTTTAGTTACAGTAGTTCCTTCAGATAGAGTACCAGAAGGTGTTAAGGTTGGTGATTTTTTAGAATCTCATAGTGATAGAGGTACAATTAATGTTATTGTGACTGAAATTAATGAAGAAGGTGTTAAATTAGATGCCAATCATCCTATGGCAGGTAAGAAACTAATCTTCGATGTTGAGGTATTAGAAGTAAAATAAAAAAAAATAATAGTGTTTCAGTGGGGGGATTTATTCCCCCTTTTTTATATTTATAATAAATAATAATTAACAAAAACAAAACAATGGAATTAGAAACTTTATTACAATCAGAAAAACCAGTTTTAATAGATTTTTGGGCAGAGTGGTGTGGTCCGTGTAGAATGATGAATCCTATTATTGAAAGTTTTAAAAAAAATAATAGTGATATTGAAGTAGTCAAAATTAATATCGATAAAGATAGGAATATGGCGGCACAGTTTCAAATAAGAAGTATACCAACTTTAGTAATGGTTAAGGAAGGTAAACAAATCTGGAGGAATAGTGGTGTAGTAAGTGAATCCGTCTTAACAACTAAAATAAAAGAGATTTTATAATATTAAACCCAACATTAGTTGGGTTTTTTATTTTTAAAGATATTTATAATAATAACAAACCTAATGTTTTATTTATGAGTAAAAAAATTAAACATATTATGAATATTTTTAAAGACATGTTAACAGAAAAGGGACAATATTCCCAAAGTAGAGTTTATTTGTTATGGGCAGTAATTGCACATTATATAACATTAGGGGTTTTAATGTTTAAAGGTGTCTCTAAAGATAGTGTGATAGATTTAAATAGATTTGAAATTATTATAGATGCATTAGAATATTCTATGGTATTATTTGCTGGTTATACTTTTGGTGGTAAATTTTTAAATGTTATAAAAACTGTTACCGAATCTAGAAATAAAAAAGAAGAATCAGAAACCAATGAAAATTAGATTAACTGAAAGTCAATATAAAAAATTATTTGAGGATGATAGTGAATCATTATCTATAGGTAATACTATTACCCCAAAGATAATAAAGATTATGAGATATCTAAAAAAAGTTTATACTGACACAAATGAAACTACTGAGGATTTAAAAAAAAATTGGGGTTTAAGTGATCTAGATGCGACAACAATAATTAATAATTATGAAAAAAGTTTTGAAAACACACCCGAAAGTGAATATGAATCTTTTTTGGGTGAACCATTAGAATTTCAGGGAACTTATATAATTAATGTTGCATTACCTGCGATAGTTGAAGCCAGAACATTTTTTGATTATCAAATAACCATAAGGGCTGGATCGAGAGAAGAGGCATTATACAACGCCTCCCAATTAATCGATAACCCTAGTTTTAAAGTCGATATAATTGATTCAGTTTATAATTCATCAGTTGAATTAGATTGGGAACTTTATGAAGCGAAACTTGAGAGAGATATGTCAGCCGATATTTTACATGATTTTTATAATGAATGGTCACCAAAACAATTAGAACAGTATATTGATTTAAAAGAATGAAAGTTTTAATAACCGAAAATCAACTTATAACTGTCTATCAAAAAATAGTTGATATCGCGTTTAATGATTTAAAGGAAATTTGTGAGAATTCCACAGAGGATGATAATTGGGATTACTCTGATGAAGATTTGGATTGTGAAACAATTTTAGATACGGTAGAAAATGTTGAGGTTGTAACTGCGTTTGATAATGAAATAGGATTAATAGTTTATATTGACACTATTTTTGATACCGCAGATGTAGGTATGTTTTTTTATGATTTAGAAAAACAAATAAAAGAAACAACAGGTAAAGGAAATATAAAAGTTAAACTTTTAAATGTTATTAATAATAGACAAAGAAATTGGTGATGAAAATAATAATTACAGAAAGTCAATATAAGAAAATACTAATTAGAGAATTTGGTGAGACAATCAAAAATCCTAAAAGTTGGTATAAAAAAATACTTAAATGGGTTAATAATGAACCTAAAAAACTTAACTTTGAAAGTAATTCTTATGAAACTGTAGTATATGACGATAAAGGAATATATTTGGGGTATTACGATAAGGAAGGTGGATATGGTTTAGTAGTAACCGAATATGGTATAGGTGTAGATGATTACACTAAACAATTTGATGAAGAATTGTTAGATGAGGAAGAATCTAGTAGTGCCCCAGCAGGTGCACCCGCAACTGTTTGGCCTCTTAAAGATGTGAATAGAGGAGTTGCGAATCCAATAGATAATTCACCTTGGGCGGTAGAACCAGCTAGAGGACCCGCAAATCAACTAACTTAATTAATTGCCACCGTTTGTTTGAGTACTACCTTGATTTGTACTAGTTTCATTAACTGGTTTTGTAGCAACTGGTTTTTTCTTTTTACAACCGCAACCCATTTTAGTAAGTTTTTAATAATTGTTATTATATATAAATATCGTTAAAAAACGTATTTTGTAAATAATATACCAATAAAAATTTGTTTTTTCGAAATCTATTTACTAAATTTGTATAAAAATAAGATATGAATTTAGATTTTTTAAAAGAGGTTTTATCGTTACCATCTATTTCAGGTGATGAAAGTATGGTTAGAGACTTCATAATAGAGTTTGCGAAAACTAATAACTTTGATTACTACACAGATCAAAAAGGTAACCTTTATGTAACTAAAGGTGAATTATCTGAAGGAGAATATTTTCCTTGTGTAGTTTCACATATGGATACAGTTCATAGGACACATGTTTCCTTAATAGAAAACAAAGAACGATTAATCATCAAAGAAAATGATGGAAACTTAACTGCCTTTCACCCTACAACTGAAATTCAAACAGGTATTGGTGGTGATGATAAGTGCGGTGTGTTTGTTTGTTTAGAACTCTTCAATAAGGTAGACAAATTAAAAGGGGCGTTTTTCGTTGAGGAAGAAATCGGTATGAAGGGATCTAAAGAATCTGATGATTCATTTTTCGATAATGTAGGATACGCAATCCAATTTGATGCACCATCAAGTAATTGGATAACTGAAGTTTGTTGGGGTGTTAATCTTTTTGATTCTGAATTTAAAGAAAAGATAAAAGATAATTTAAATGAATCTGGGTATACTAAGTTTTCTTATGATCCATTTACCGATGTAAATCAGTTGGCATCCAAATATGATTTTAATTGCCTTAACTTAGGTTGTGGGTATTATAAACAACATACTAATCAAGAATATGTGGTTATCAGTGAAGTAGAATCTTCTTTAAACGCAGGTGAAAAATTAATCTCTCATTTAGGTTTGGTTAAGTACGTTCACAATAAAAAAGTAATTAAAGAATCTTATAGTTATAACTATTCACCATTTAAAGATGATGATGCCGATGAGGATTTTGACGGTGATTATGTAGATTATATTTCTTACGAAATAGTTGATATAGTAAGTGACCTTGTTAAGTCAGGTGTCTCTAAAAAAGATATAGTAAAAGAAGTGGCAAAATATTTAGATGATATTATTTAGTATGTTTAATTTTGATGATTTAAATAGGGGTAAAATTAGGCAATATATTTTGATTGTGGTAATATGCTTTTTTTCATTTTTAACGTTGATAACCATTTTCCCTATAATTCTATATGTGATTTTATTTTTGGGTATAACAATACCTTCTTATTTTTTGTATAAAAACTATAAAAATGATAAAGATGACGAATAATGTTTTAGAAAAAGAATCGTTAGTAAATGATATACTAACTGAGTTAAGTAAGTATGACACCATACCAAGCTCAGGTTTTTTGGCTGGGGGTGCAGTCGCAAATACTATTTTAAAAATGGTTTGGGGTGGAGATTACCCAATAAATGATATAGATATTTTTATTGAGGATAAAAATTATAAAACTACAAACGCAAACACACCAGTTAGATCAGATTCTTTGCACATAGAAGGAGATGGATACATGGTTACTAAAATAGGTTATGACGCATATACTAGTTATCAAATAGATAAAGTAGAAAGAGAAGGGTTTTTAAATACGATATATATTAAAAAAACTTATCTTGCTGATAATCCTAAAACAGATTACTATTATGTTTTAAGTGGCTTTGATTTTAATTGTTGTCAGGTAGGTATAGATTTAAGTATAAATAAAATTCTTTATACAGAAGAATTTAAGAATTTTTTGTATACTAAACAATTAGAAGTTACTGCGATATATACTCCTTCACACACTGCAATCAGATTATTTAAAAAAATAGATGAGTTAGATTGTTATTGTGATGTTGAGAAATGTATGGAATTATTAAGTCAGCCCTTAATACCTGAAAGTATTATTAAGATGACTAGAAAAAGTTTTGGTATTTATTTCGGATTAAAATATAAAGAAATGTATATGAAATACCGATCTAATATCAAAAAGTACTTTACAATATCTAGATTTTTCGATCATAAAAAACATTTATGGAAGATAAAAAATACACTTATTAATACTGATTTAGATACTAATGAAAATGTTAATTGGTTGGCACCCAATTATAGTATACCGCAACAAGTTTTAGAAAAATGGGCAAATTTTAATGAAGTTATTTGGACATTGACACCTAAAAAGTATTGCAAACCTAATACTGAAATATTTGCAATATTAGAGAGATTATCATTCAACCCACTAACGTTTATGTCTGCCTATAAATTGGTTGGGGGGAATGTTAATAAAAAACAAAAGGCTAAGGCGGAAATTATTTTAAAAAATGGTTATTTCTGTAAAATGATTTCTTTGATAAACAAAGAATTTCATAATTGCGATTTTGATAAATCACATATAGATTATATTGAAAAAAATATAGATGCAGAAAGATGGTTAATATTTGTAATCTTTAAATTTAAAATGAATGTTCAAGAAACACATGTTTTAGTAAAAAATATAAATAAGTTATTTAAAACGGATGGTGAATGGGTATCACCACTTTTACAAAAATCACTTTTAAGTAGAAATATTTTATTTAAACCGACATATGAAAATATGTTGAATGAACTTAATAGGGAAAAGAAAAAATATAGTGCAGATATAATTAAACCTATTAATTTTGGTGATTTAAATTTACCTTACGATATTAAAATTAAAGAATTGACTTCTGAATTAGATTTGAAGTGGGCGGGTAATAAACTTAACAACTGTATTAACAATTCTGGACAAAATTATAAACTTAAAATTAAGTCTGGTAAAACAAAAATATTTGTTATAATTACACCTAATAATATGTCTGCAATCGAAATAGAGGTATTGGAAAATGAAATGTCATATAAAATAATTCAGATACTTTCTTATTGTAATAAAGTGACAAGTGAATATCATAAAAGTATAGGTAATTTACTTGTTAACAGATTGAATCATTTATTGTTTGTTGAAAATTATGAGAAAAAATTAAAGTCTTTTGCAGATATTGAGCTTTTAAATAGAGGATTTTTAATATCGTTGAAAGATGAAGACACTAAAAACAATACAACCAATTTTGGTCTTGCGATGGAAATACCAATTGAACGTGATGTGTATCCTATTATGGAAGAAGAAGTAGAAAATGAAGAAGAAATCCCAATGCCAGTTGAACTCAATGCAGATGTGGTAGAAGCAGGTAGAGCGATACATATGAGGATAGATAATCAAATTACAGATATGTTTAGAAATTTAAATAGAAGAGCATTTTAACCCTTTCAGATATTTATATGGAAATGGGTGTGAAATGGAAAATAGTGAACAAAATGATAAGGCATTATTTTATTTAGGTAAAATAAAACCCGAAGAATTGCAGGAAAATTTTGATAAGATTTATGATGGTTATAAAACTAAGGCACAAAAAAAAGGTTTAGGTGGTGATATAAAATTTGTTGAGTCTTTAGACTGTATTTATATTTACGCAAAAATAAACTAAGAAATATTCTTATCAAAAAGGTATAAAGATAAACCTCCTGTGGTATTACCTCCGATAATCTTTAATTCATCAATTAAGGACTTAAATTTAGATTCCTCTTCTCTTTGTTCTTCTATAAACCATTGAATGAAACTTTCGGTAGTGAAATCACCTAATTCTCTACAAGCATAAATAATTTTATGGAATGAGTTGGTGATTTCTTTTTCATTAAAAAGACTATCCTCAAATATCTTTAATAGATTATCAAAATCCAAATCATTATCATTTAAAAATGTAGTTGACGGAATTATTGGTAATCTATCTTGTTCTAAAATGTAATCACATATTTTTAACATGTGTTCTCTTTCTTCATTTGATTGTTCTCTAAAAAATTTAGATATACCTTTAAAACCTTTTGACTCACATAAAACTGATAGGTTTAAATAATAATGAGATGCTCTGTTTTCGAACCATATCTGTTCGTTTAATAAATTTAAAACTCTTTCTTCCATTTAATCGTTATTTATTTTTTTATTTTGAATGTATTGTGCCTTTTGTAATTGAGATCTTTTTTTAACTGATTTTTTTACAAACTCTTTTCTATTTGCACATTCTTTAGCAATATTGGTTTTTATAAACTTACCTTTAAGTTCTTTAAGTGCCCTTTCTATATTGCTTTTTTTAACATTTACTATTAACATAATTAAAATAATTTAATATTGTTCATTTTACTTACAAAAGTAATATTTATTATTATAATTGTAAATATTAATAAATATGAAATTAAGTAAACTTATAACAGAAAATACCATCCAACCAATACATAAAAGAGTTCTTAGGGCAATGACACTTTCTTTGGGGGAAACTGATGATGTTTCCGTAACATGGTCATTTTTAACTAAAGTTTTAAATATCTCTGATATGGATCTTAAAAATGAACTACTTCATTTATTTTTAAATCATTTTAATGAAGATGGTAATTATGAAAATTTAACTGATTCAGATTTAGAAGATATGGATGATATTTCTTATTATGATAATGAACATTTGGCATTATCAGAATTTTTAGATTTACCACCAGTATTGATAATAAAAGAATCTTATAATCATTATGGTTTAAATGTTTATAAGGATTTGGAATCTGATAGATATTATGCAGTTGGTGATGATGATGACGCAACACGTGCAATGGAACAACGTTTTGACGGGTGGGTTGATGAACTTGGTTTAGATAATATAAATAGTTGGGATTTGGAAGATTATCTTGAAATTGATTACTACGTATTGAATGATTTGGCATACGATGAGGCAAATCGAGAAATAGAAGATATGAGTGATGAACAAATAATTAGTAAAGCTGGTTACGATGAAGATGAAATTAAAAATAATATAGAAGAAATTGAGGCAAAAATAGAGGAAATTTCTGAAGAAATATCTTCATTAGATGATGAGATGAGTGATCTGGAAGATGAAAATGAAGATGGGAATCTTGATTCTGATATAGAAAAAATAAGTATTAGAATGAGAGAATTGAGTGATGAACTAAGTGATTTAGAATCCCAATTAGAGTATAAACAAAATGAATTAGAAGAGTTATTGGATGTCGCTAAAGAAGAATTAATGGAGGAATTGGAAGAAAAATATAAGGAAAGAATTGAAAGTGAAGGTTTAGATTATTTTACGGATGAAATGGGCTACACTAGAACAGACGCAATAAATAGATTTTTCAATTTTGATCAATCAGGATTTGAAGCGAATTTAGCAGAAACAGAAGATAGAGGTTCATCACTAGCTGGTTATGATGGACGTGAAGTTATTATCATTTTAAAAGAGGACGAAACGTATAATGGTGAAACATATTATATTTATAGAATATAATAAATTAAGAATAGAATAAATTAAGTATTATGAAGATAAAATTAGGTATAGAACAATACAAGAGGTTATTTAATGAAATGAGGTTTGATGGTAAGTCAACTGGTTTATTTTCAGAAGAAGAACCTAAAGTAGTTAATGAATTTGGTGATAAAATGAAATCCCTTTTTAATAACAAAAAAGAAGACATGATTAACTCATGGAAAAATTTTGTTAATATCGCAAAAAGAGAAAAGTCTGAAACTGTTGAGGCAGTAAAGATATTAGGTAACTTACTTTCAAACAAAGAAGTTTCTGAAAGAGATATAAAATTTTTAAAATCACAATCTAAAGATATTGCAAAGATTGTTGCAGTTATGAGTATGGGTGCGGTGTCTATGGCAATTCCTATCGCATTAGAAAAGATATTGAATAGGTATGGTATAACTATTATGCCGAATAGTCATAAAGAAGAAGATGAAGAAGGTGTAGAAAATTTAGATGAAGGTAAAAAGAAAAAATCTAATAAACTATGTGCTAGAGGTGTTAGTGCCGCCAAAAGTAAGTTCGATGTTTATCCATCTGCCTACGCTAATGGATATGCGGTTCAAGTATGTAAAGGTAAAATTAAAGGATTAGATGGTAAAAAAAGATGTAGTGGAAATTATTGTTCGGGTAGTAAAAACGAATCTTGGTCACCTGAAATGGCACAAGATTTAGATTCATTTCACGATATAAAAATTCACGAAGATTTGGCGGTATGGTTTGGTACTAAGAAAAAAGGTAAAGGTAGTAAACAACCACAAGGACCTTGGGTAAACATATGTAGAAAAAAAGAAGGTGGTGGTCATCCTGAATGTGGTAGAGGTGATTCCGATAAAGGAGGTTACCCAGTTTGTAGAGCAAAGAGTGTGGCAGCTAATATGAGTCAATCTGCAAAAGATTCGGCTTGTAGACGTAAGAGAGAAAAAGAAAAGAATGACGGTAAATCAGGTAAAGGACAATCTCCTAGTCCGATTAAAATTAAAGGATATAAATCTAAAAAGAATGAATCTTTAAACTATGATAGAATGTTACTAACTGAAAGTAGAACTATCATTAGTGAAGGTTTAAAATATCACGTAGACAATCAAATACCTTTAACGGAAACAGTTTATAGATACGGAAGTAAATCCTTTTTCAATTTAATAAATGAAGTTAGGGATTTATATTTAAAGGGTAAAGTAGATTTATCTCAAAATGATTTAGAAATGATTAAAACCGACATAGGTAAACAAGGTTTATATGAAGGTAAATTAGTATGGTTAGACATACCTAACGAATATTATGATTTAAATGAGGCAGAATATAAAGGTAAAAAAGTAGAACTTAGTAAACCTAAAAGAGGTGGTTCTAAGAAATTTTATGTTTATGTAATGTGTAACGGTAAAGTTAAAAAAGTATCCTTTGGTGCAAAATCTGGTGGAGGTAATTTGGCAGTTAAACTTAGAGATCCTAAGGCTAGGAAGGCGTTTTCTGATAGACATAATTGCCCCCAAAAGAATGATAAATGTAGTGCAGGTTATTGGAGTTGTAGACTACCTAGATACGCAAAACAATTAGGATTATCAGGTGGAGGAACTTGGTGGTAAAAAAATAAGATATGAAAAAAGTAACATTAACAGAAAAAGATCTTTATAGAATAGTTATAGAGACTTTAAATGAAGAATCTAAAGGTGAAAACTATATGTTTTTTAGTAACCTAACTCAAATGAGAAGACAATTAGATATTATGATTAAAGAATTTGATCCTAATAAAGTAAATGACATTTTAAATGATGGACATGATTGGGCAGATGATCACATAACTGAGGCTAAGGTTAATATCGATCAAGTATTTGATTTCTTTATGAATAAATTAAAAGGTGAAAAGATGTCTTCTGATATGTTGGAAGAAAAATGGTCTCAGAAGTATAAGAAATCTATTGATTGTAATAACCCAAAAGGTTTTTCACAAAGGGCACATTGTCAAGGACGTAAAAAGAAATAATATGAATTTTCCTTTTGATGAAAATGTTGTAGATGGTTATCACATTAGAAAATTTTCTGAAGGTGTAGATAATAGTGAATTAGTATGGCATAGAGACAAGGAAGATAGAATTGTTGAGAGTGTGGGAGATACTGATTGGATGATACAAATCGACAATGAATTACCAATACCATTAACTGAAAGGACATTAATCCCTAAAGGTGTATATCATAGGGTTATTAAAGGTAGTGGTGATTTAACTGTAAAAGTAAAAAAATTATTATGAAGTTTATTAATATAATCAATGAAAATACTGATACTTTTAATTTAGATAATACCTTTTATCGAAAATGTTTAAATTTGTTTTCTAATAACCACCCAAAATTAAAAAATTATTTTTTAACAAAAATAAATTGTTCTGATTGTTATGAAGATCATTCACTAGTCCTTACATCAGAATTTAGAGAATTAAGGAATTTTTTTCAAGATGAATTACATTTAAGTGTGAAACAAACTAATGATTTAATTTTTTTATTTATCATTAATTTAAATGTAGACAATTTTTTAACTGATAGACTCTCCACTGGTGAGGAATACACTTTAACGTACATAACTACTACCGATGAGATTAAAGAAGATTATAGGGATTTAACTGAAAGATGTGATGATTGTGATGGTCAAGGTGAAGTAGAATGTACTACTTGTGATGGAGAGGGTAGTTTAGAATGTGGTTATTGCGGTGGTAGTGGTGTGGAAATGGAAACAGATGATGAGGGTGAAGAACAAGAAATAGAATGTAGTGAATGTAGAGGTGCGAGTAACGAAACTTGTAATGATTGTGATGGACATGGAAAAATAACTTGTAGTTATTGTGATGGATCTGGTGAATGGTACGATAGAGAACATTATTATTTATTAGAAGAGATACAGTATACTGTACTGAATATAGGTAAATTAAAAGATCCTGGTAATGGAGATGTTACAGATTTTTTCGAAATTAATAAAGACAACATATATATGATCATTAGAAAAGATTATACACAAACTTTTGATGAGGTATATGAAAATGATTTACCTCATGGTTCTAATGAAGTTACTGATATTGAGAGTTACAATAACTATATTACACATTTTAGTGTAACATCAGTATTTGGGCCAGGTATATGAAATTGCGAGGATTAATAAAAGAAGACATTAATAATGTTAATAAAGTAGAATTAAAATTACTTAATTATCTACATAAAAATTCTATATCGAAAAATTCAACAGATATATATAAAACTTTAAATAAAGAATTACATATTGATGATAAAGATATTATTAGTAGAGTCATAAAGTTATATAAAAATAATTCAGTTGGGGATGATGAAATGTATGACGAAACTATTAATTGGGTTGTACCATCAGAAAATGATTATAGTGATGAAGTTAGAGCGATTGCCCAATCACTAAATGTTGATCCAGAATTATTTGTTTTTAGGGGAATTACCTATGATTTAGAAATATATAACTATATACCAAATAATAATTTATATGAAGTTGGTACATATGACGATTTAGTTAGAAGTATTAGAGAAAAAATGGTTCAAACTGAATTTGATGGTTATAGTGTTTGGATATTAGAAAAATACATGAAATTAAATGAGGAAATATTAGATTACAATATAACTGAAATAATTGAGGAGGAGATAACTAATATGTCACCATATAAAATGTTAAATTATATCGGTGATGGGAATACTATTGAAGATATTGAATATAATAAAGAAATGGTAGAGGAAAATGAAGTTGAATTAAAAATTAGTAATAAAAATAAAAATTCAATACTTAAAAAAATAGATAAGTTGGAATCTGAAAAATTAATTATACTACAACAAATAGATGATGAAGATGATTCCGATGAGTACACTAAATATTTAGATATCATAGAAACTAAAATAAATGAATTAAGTGAGGAATATAATAATTTATTAATGTATATCTCAAGTTTAGAGGATGAGATAGAAGATCTGAAAGAAAAAACCCCATCGAAAGAAGATATCATTAAAATGTATACCCATTATAGATATGAAGAAATATATGAAGATTATATGGGCAATCCTTATGACTATATTAGAGGGTCGGAATTAACAATAGAAGAGGCAATAGAAGAAAATGTTATTGAATTTGATGAGATGGGTATGATAAAAGAGATGATTGGTAATGCGTTAAACACTGATCACTTAATGACAGTCGATATAGACAACCAAAGTTATTTTGTAGTAAATAATTTCCACCATATATTTTAAAAATATATTGACATTTAAGTAAAAAATCCATATTATTAAAACAAAAAAATATGGATAAACCTATTAGTACAAACGAAAGAGTTGTTCACCCATTACATTATAATAAGGGTATCGAAATGTGGGATTATGCCCATTCACATAATTTAGATTTTTTTGAGGGAAATATTGTTAAATATGTTACCAGATGGAAACATAAAAATGGTATAGAAGATCTTAAGAAGGCAAAACAATATTTAGATAAATTAATCGAATTAGAGAGTAGAAATAACCAATGAAAGTCATAGTTGCAGGTAGTAGAACATTTAATGACTATGAACTTTTAAAAAAGAAATTAGATTACTTTCTACAAAATCAAAAAGACATAACTATTATATCTGGAAAAGCCAGAGGTGCAGATTCATTAGGTGAAGATTATGCACACCAAAACCATCATAAAGTCGAAGAATACCCTGCAATGTGGGATTTATACGGCAAAAGGGCAGGTTATATGAGAAATGAAGAGATGGCTAAAGTGGCTGATGGTGCAATTATTTTTTGGGATGGAGAAAGTAAGGGTACTAAACATATGATAGATCTTTGTAAAAAATTTAAATTAAAATTGCGTGTTGTTAAATTTTAGCATATTTATTTCCAAAATATGTTATGAATTACACAATACAAGAGATTTATGATATTATTTGTGACTCAGATAATATCCTTACGTTAATTTTTAAAGTGGAAGGTGATGGTGATGACTATTACAGAGAATTAGTGGATAGTGATTACTACAACTGGTGTTATGAACATTACATAACCGAAGGACAGGATAATTTAGACTACAATGATGAAGAAGAACTTATACCTGATTATTTTGGTTATGATAAATGGAATATGTATTACTGTAATGAAGATATGATTATGGATTATCTTTATGACAATTACAGTGATTTTAAAGATTTACCCTCACCTAAAACAGATGAATAAATATTTATCTTTTTACTACTAAATTAACTTTTAAAGGGATACCATTTTCTTTACCCCATTTTCTAAATTCTATTGCGTGAGGTTCTCTATCTTCCCACATCTCAATAGATTCCACCGTAGGATATTTAATAAGTAAGGTTCTAATAGTATTTAACTTACTACCTAAAGTATCTCCATTCCCTTTATAATGATATTCATCGAAATAAATTCCGTTTGATGATAATAAACCTTCTACTTGTTTATGTTGTTGAGGTAATCTACCCGTTAACATCACTAACAATGTATTAGGATTTTCTTTTTCTCTTTCATACGCATTAACTGTAGGTGGTATAGTTTTAATATCGAATATTTCAGTATCTAAAGATTCTGGTTTACTCCACCATCCGATGTGTGGGTATTTTGTACCTGTCTTTTCTTCCCATATTACTTTACCTTCTTCTGGGTGAGGTGTAGACATAAGTGTACCATCAAAATCAAATATTGATATTTTATTTACGATATTTTTATTTTCTTTTAGTAATTTAGTTTTATTGTATCTAACACTTTCATTTAAATCTAAAACACTTCCTTGTACCCAATCACTTAAATTTTCTATTGGAACTAAATGTGATTTACCTTCATATGTAAATTTAATTTTATCATTTTCAAAATCCACATCCAACATGTAAAAATGAATCTTATCATCCTTACTTTTGTACCAGTCACCCTTTTCATTTGTCTGAGATACTAAAACAAAACCTAAATCTTTAATATATTTATAAAAATTTTGTCTTTTTTCCATTAATTCAGTAAGATCAATATCATCATTTTCAATAATACTATCAATAATTCTACTTAAAGTTCTATTAAATTCAGTTTTAATAGTTTCTATTTGTTCATCGTCTACCCACGACTCATAATAAACACCTTCTAAATTAACATATGGTTGTATTTCCGCATCTTTTAATTCAGATAAATTAATTAAACCTTTTTCTGTTATAATATCAATTAAATCATCATAAGGTATCTCAATACAATAAGAACCTGAATTACATGATGCATCATCTGTATTATATTTTATTTCACTTTTATATTCTTCTTTTGCGGCAGTTTCTCTAGATCTAGTAACCGCATAACCAACTTCGGTTAAATAATCATTTTTTATATCTTCATATTTATCTGTTGGTAAAATACCTTCTAAAAATTCTGAAACTTCACCTTGTTCTATATTTTTATTATCTTTACCAGGCCAAGTATTTTTACCACCGATTAGTGCCAATGTTTTAAATAATTCTTCAGTTTCTTCATTAGTATAAACATAATCGAATTCTTCATCACTTACCTCTTCATAATCACTTCCGTAATCACTAAAAATACTATCATAAATATATAAATCTTGTTCATATAAACCAGAAAAATGTTCTTTCCATTCGTTATACTCTAGTTCTAATGTTATGTAATCATCATTCCATACAATACAGGGTGTAGAACTTCTCCAACCACCGCAACGGATATTAATCCATTCACCATATATTTTTTCTAATTTCTCATATTCATCATCATATAATAAATCTAAATACTCTTCTCTTTCAGAATTACGACTAAATGAACTCATTTTTCTAATAAAAGAAACTAAAGCATTTTCATCATCATATTCCACCTCACTATAATCTTTATCACCTTTACTATGATACCAAACACTATATAGGTGTGCAGCCTCTTTAGAATCTAAACCTAAATCATTTTTTAATATTCTAAAGGCTTCTGTTTTGTCAAATACATCATCTAAATGTTGATCTAAATATGTTAGAAATCTTATCTCCGCTCTGTTTAATTTTCTCATAGATACAATAATATAAAATAAATATTAAAAAAAAAGGTTAAAATGTTTGGTGGATTAAAAAATAATGATTAGATTTGTATATAACTAAAAAATAATAATTATGAATTATCTAAGTTTAAATGAGATTGGTTCGATTTGTCCATCGGCTTTAACGCAAGCCCCATCAAATCATTTGTCACATGTTTATCGTTTTATTCCTACTACGGAAGTGATTGACATCTTAAATGAACAAGGTTGGTTACCTACAAAGGCTATGCAATCGGGAAGTAGAAAAGGTAAGGAGGCTAAGAGTCCATTTAAGAAACATATGTTACGATTCAGAAATGAAAGTAATACCCAAATCGCCAGAGAAATAGGTGATACACATCCCGAAATTCTTTTGACTAATTCTCACGATGGTTCTTCATCATTTAAATTTCATGTAGGACTTTTCAGATTAGTATGTTCTAACGGATTAGTTATCGCAGATAAAACTTTTGATGAATTCAGAGTGATGCATAAAGGATTCCAAAAAGAAGACATTCTTAATGTCATCAATATGTCTACTGAAAAAATCCCACAAGTTGTTGGTCAAGTTCAAAGAATGATGTCTAAAGAACTTACTCAAACACAACAGTATGATTTCGCAAAAATGATTGCGGATAATCGTTGGGGTGAGAACAAAATGGTAGATCTTAATCAGATGTTATCTATCCGTAGACAAGAAGATTCTGGTAACGATTTATGGAGTGTATTCAACAGAGTTCAAGAAAATATGTTACAAGGTGGGACTCTGATTGTGACACCAAAAGACAACGGTAGTGTTAGGAGATCTAGAAGTAGATTAATTCGTTCCATTGAACAAAATTTAGAAGTAAATAAAATGTTGTGGACGGCTTCAGAATTAATTCTCTGATAATCATATATAAATAAAAAAGTGGGGGTTATTGACTCCCATTTTTTTTGCCCAATATAATACTTTTTACTTAGAGATTATATTTATAATATAAACGTTTAATATGGCTGAAATTACAATCGCATTCATAACTGGAGTAATAAGTCCAATTGCATTATTATTAGTTAAGAACTGGTTAGATAAAAAGAAAAATAAAAAAGACCCAATCACAGAAACACTTTTATTAGGTGAACAAGTTACACATAAAATAGATGAAATTAGAGAGGGTGTTAAATCGGATAGGGTTTGGATAACCCAATTCCATAATGGAGGACACTTTTACCCAACTGGTAAATCCATTACCAAATTTTCTATTATTTATGAAAGTGTATCAATAAATGTTAATTCAATACAACACAGTTTACAGAATATACCTGTAAATATATTTTCTAGGGCATTAAATAGATTAGTTACAAATGATGTAATTGAGATTTATAATTATAAAGATGAAACTATTGCTACCTTTGGTTTAAAAGATATTGCGGAAACTAACGGATGTAAATCAGGTTATATATTTGCAATAAAAACTATTGACGATAAATTTATTGGTGTATTAGGTATTGACTACACAAAAGAATTAGTTAAACTGGATGACGATGTTATAAATAACATTATGGTGCAAGTATCTTCTCTTGGTGGTGTACTGATGAATCATTTAAAGGGGTAAACCAAAAAGGTATTTCCCTATTAGTCCACTTACTAAAATCTTTTTTATACATAATATAGTATTTTCTATAAGATTCTACCGCTTCACCAGTAATCTTACATTCATCAGGCATTGCCAAAGGAAATGGTGTGATATCACCTAACTCTTTAATATTTGGTTTATGTATCATACACCATTCGATTATATCTTGTGATTTATGTCTTTTACCATATCTGTGAGTATATTCTTTACATAATTCCATCCCTAAATCACACAACCAAATATAATTTTCTAAACATTCTCTAACCCATATAGAACAGGGATGATTTTTATGGGACAGTTTATATGGTGCAACATGATTACTACCCAACATCCAATGAGAACCACATAGTAGTTGCGCGTACTCCACACACATTTTTACAACATGACAATTTACATGATATTCCGCACATTTTTTAGTGTCTAAATCTAATACAAATATATTCATATATAGTTATTTATTTTGTTTGTACAAATGTAAACATAAGATTTCGATAAAACAAATTAATGATTATATCTTTCTATTATTTTTAATGTTTTTTCATTAACTTTAACAATTCCAGATTCGATTAAATCTAATATTTTAGTTTTTTCTATATAGGGTACTTCTTTTTCAGTGATAATTTTATATTTACCACCATATAATTCTAAACCCTTATTAATTTTTAATTCATTATCTTTGTATTTAAGTAATTTAGTTGGTTTAATTTCATAAATATTATCACCATCAGTATAATCTGGATAATAAACTTTTTGTTTACCATCTTTATCATATATTATTTTATATTGATTTCTTTCACAACTAATAAATGTTGTATGACTATTTAAAACTAAAAAAGATAATTCTAATGAACTTCTAAAATATAACCCATTATACCAACCACAAAAATGTTTATTATTATTTGACTTAGAAATATATTTTTCTCTATCTAAATTTGACAAATAATACTTATTGATGCCATCCCTAATTTTATTTTTAGTTTCTTCGGAGTGATTTAAAGTCCCATTTTTTCTTTTTGATTTAATAATTTTATTTTGCCATTTATTGGTTCTAGGTTTACCAACACCTTTAAGTGATTTACTAATTTTAATTTTAATTGAATCTAATTTAGTTGGATTGGTTACACCATACTTTTTCATATTAGATAACTCCCAATTCAACTGTTTAGTTTTTTGGTTTGTATTTTGAACCCTTTTAGTTATAGTTTCTTTTGATTGACGTTTACCTTTCCAATAATCACGTTTGATTGTTTTATTTTTATCTCTACACTCTAGTGAACAATTTTTTAAATAACCAACACCAAAATTTCGGTAAGTAGTTTGGTTACCACAAACAGTACATTGCCCTTCATCTTCTTTTTTCAGATATTTATCATAGTATTTTTTACTACTAATATTATGTTTAGCATTAACATGATTACTTAACCCTTTTAGGTTGTTAAAAGTTTCTTTACAAATTTTACAAGTTTCCATATCTTTTTATTTATAAATATGAAGAACTTTATAAAAGTCTCTAAAAACATTTTAACATTATGTGTATCATACATTAAATAATAAAAGTTGATTTTTTTAAATAAAATTAATATTATTGTGTATGGAAAATACAAATCTAATCAATGCCTTAGTAAAACATCTTAGTAAAGATAACAATTTAAATGAGAATTTTTTGAATACTGTTAGGGATAAAGTCAATGATATTAAAATTCAAAGAGATAATATAGATAGGTTATTAGATGAATTAAAAATATCTATTATTAAAAGTAGTTCACATCTATTATTAGAAAAAATACATAAAGGTGATAAAGAGGCTTCTTTAACTATATTAAATAATACCAGAGATAGATCAGTATTTTATGATTTTGTTGATAGTTTAAATAACCTATTAGTAGAATATGAAAAGTATTACCAAAACTATGAGTTAAACGCATCAGAACTTTTAGATTGTAAAGAAAGATTAGGATTAAATGATCATAGATTACATAAATTAATTAACGAAATTAATTTGGATAATTAAAATAATATTTCTATATTTGTTTAAAATATATGTTATGGATATCTTGAACACAAAAAATTTATTTGATAAAATGTCTAAATTTTTGGGTAATGGTTATGAACCAGTATACGATAACAAAGGATTACCCTCAAAAATAAAAACTTCATTAGATGGTAAAGTATATGATTTAACCACTCAATATAGTAGAAATATTTTACATAGAAGTATTTCTAGTGATTTGTGTTCTTTAGGGGTTGACCCTATCTCATCTAAAACTATATGTGAGATGTACGTATCAAAATTATATGATGACTATAAAAAGGCAGTATTATCTTTATGAAAGATTTTTATTTTAGTAATGAAGACGATAAAAAAAATTTCTTTTTAGAAAATAAATGGTTAATACACTCACTAATTGTTGAGTGTGTGAGAAAATGCATAGATGAAGGTTTAGATTCTTTGGTTATTTTTAGAATCATTAACCCATTAGACGATTTCATATTAACAACAGAATTATATAAAAAAGATTGGGGGGAAAGTTTGGGTAAATCTTTGGAGTATTATGAATCTATTGAAGAATATGAGATGTGTGATAAAATAATAAAATTATTAAAAATTATTAAAGGTGGAACTTCTTAAACAAATTGAGGCTAAACAAAAATGTGTTTCAGTTATAGATAGTTGTATTAATAGGGAACAATTAAAACTTGCCTGTAATTATGTAAAACTTTATTATGATAAGTTTGAAGATTTTTTAGGGTATAATGAGTTAATAAGAATGATAAAAAAAAAGTATGAGTAAAGAAAAAACAATTAAAGTATGCACAGGTATCGGGTTAAATATGTTTTTCCCTGATTACGTAGAAGTCACCATCCCAACGGATAATGATGATGTGGAAGGAGACGTAAATAATAATAAAGAAGTAAAACGTAAAAGAAAAAATAAAAAAGATGAGTAAGTTCCTATATTGGGTATTAAAAATAATATCTATACTATTTTTAGTAATACCTATAATTTTATGTTTACCAGGTATAATATTTCACGTATTATCTGAAGAACTAGAAGAGAGAATAGAAAAAAAATCATTAAGACAGAAAATAAATGAAGAAGATGGGGAATAAAATAAAAAAAAGTAGTTTAACATACGATGATGTGTTATTAGAACCTAAATATTCGGATATTGGTAGTAGATCACATATTAGTTTAAGTACTAAAGTTAGTAGAAGATATGGTATATTAAGTCCTTATGTTGCATCTTGTATGGATACAGTTTGTGAATCTGAAATGGCAATTAAAATGGCAGAATTAGGTGGTGTAGGTTGCATTCATAGGTTTATGACTATAGAGGAACAATGTGAAGAAGTTAGAAAGGTTAAAAAACATTTTAATAATATCTCACTATACGAAAGTTGGGGTGTTATGTATGATAATTGGCATACAGAAATTCAGGATATTCCTATTATGGCAGCGATTGGGGTAATGTCTTCCGATATTGATAGAGCAATTAAGTTGGTTGAATCAGGTGTAAACATATTAATTATAGATGTCGCACATGGTCACCATGCCAATGTTAAGAATATGATTTCTGAACTTAAAAATATTCTACCTAATCACGTAGACATTATCGCGGGTAACATATCAACTACGGTGTCCGCATTAGATTTAATCGAATGGGGTGCGGATGGTTTAAGAGTTGGTATCGGTGGGGGCAGTCTTTGTACGACAAGAATTAAAACTGGACACGGAATACCCAACATTACGTCAATAATGGATTGTGATGTTAGTCCAGACATACCAGTTATGGCGGATGGTGGTATAAGAAATAGTGGTGATATCGCAAAGGCTTTAGGTATTGGCGCATCTTGTGTGATGTTAGGATCATTGTTGGCGGGTACAACTGAATCTCCAGGGAAAATAGTTGAGAAGGGTAATGGGTCACTATATAAAAGATATAGAGGTTCTGCTAGTCTAGAAACTAAATCTAGTCATGGGCAAGTTCAAAGAAACATTGAGGGTGAATCAACACTTATACCCTTCAAAGGTGGGGTTAAATATATAATTGAAAGTTTGAGTGATGGGGTTAGATCTGCACTATCTTATAGTGGTTGTAGAACTATATCAGAATTTAACGAAAAGGCTACTTTTGTTGAGATAACTAATTCAGGAATGGTAGAATCAAAACCACATTTATTGTGATAAAAAAATATCCTGACAACATAGTATATAACGATGAAACTGGTAAGTTTGATGCTAGTTTAAAACAATACCCAACAACTGTGGGAACACAAAAGTTTAACCCCATAGTTGTTGATAAAAGTGAAGGTTTAAAGGCGGATAAATTTTTTAACAGTAGGTTAAGTGAAATCAAAAAAGAATATGAAGAATTAGTATCTAAATACGTCAATACTAAATTAATTTATGATTCTGACTATAACTTCCAACCAATAGTTGGTGAGGTGTATCATTTATATGAGAGGGATAACGGTACACATTTTTTGAGTATTATTTCACCTAAAGAGTGGGATAAAAAATATGTAAATTCCTATATCTTATTAAATAACGGTACTTGGGATAAATTATAACTCTTTAGTGCCTAAAACAACTGCACCGATACCATAATTTTTAAGAGTTATTTCTTCTTCGTGTGGATATAAAATGTTGTTCGATAGCGTTTCCATTACATGTATTAATGATTTATCTGCAGATACAGTTAAAAGAAATACCTTTTCACCTCTACAATCACCTGCAATACTACCTCTTCTATAGTGATTGGTTGTAAGATTTTCTTTATTAAGTGAAAAATGGGATCCGACTTTTGATAGGTTAATCCCCTCTTTATTATCTGAACAAATTATTCTATATAAAGTTAGTGGTGATTTTAAATTATTAAGATATGAAACTAAATCTACTAAATCATCTATTGCCGATTCTTCATCATAACCCATATATTCATAATCAGATAATAATCTACCAATTTCTTCTTTACTTAACTTATATTTCATATCTTATCACTTTATTTTATAATAATAAATACTTATACTTATAAAAAAAATTATGGCAAAGTTACATTTTAGATACTCAACTATGGGTGCAGGAAAATCATTAGATCTATTGAAAACGGCTTACAACTATGAAGAAAGGGAAAGAAATATTATACTTTTCACTTCATGTTTGGACGATAGGTACGGTAAAAATAAAATTGCCTCCAGAATAGGTATTAGTAGGGAAGCATATTGTTTTGACGAATCTACTAATTTATTTGAATTTGTTTCCGAAAATTGTTTCGGATGTGATTGTGTTTTTATCGATGAATCACAGTTCCTAACTAAAAGTCAGGTTTGGCAACTTACTGATATAGTCGATGAATTAGACTGTGATGTGATTGTATATGGGTTAAGATCAGATTTTAAAGGAGAACCTTTTGAGGGATCCATTTATCTTATGACTTTGGCAGATGAAATAGAAGAATTAAAAACAGTTTGTCGGTACGATGATAAAACATCTATGAATATGAGAATGAATGATGGTATACCTGTTTTTTCTGGTAACAAAGTTATGATAGGTGGTAATGATTCTTATGAACCTGTCGGTAGAAAGTATTATAAAAAAATGAAAAAAGAATATGAATGATTTTAATTTAATCTCGACACACCCGATTAAAAAATCGGATTTAGGATTTCATGGTAATTTATTTGGTGGTAAATTATTGGCTTGGTTAGACGCTGCAGGTGCTGCCTATGCAATGGAAGTATCTGATACACCTAGAATGGTTACAGTTAAAATAGATGAATGTATATTTAAAAAACCAGCCAAAGAAGGTCAGTTAATAAAAATATATGGTAAGGTATTGGGTATTGGGGATACTTCTTTAACTTTACATTTAGAAGCTAGATCACATAACGTGTATTCTGGCACACAAAATGTAGTCCTAAGTACAAATATAAAATTTGTTAGGATTGATGAGAATGGTGACCCAATCCCTATATCAGAAAAGGTAAAGATAAAATATAATCATTAAATGCTCATTTATTTGTGTCTTTACATTTTTTTAAATATAAATATGAAAAAATTATTGTCACTTTTATTTGGGTTTATCTTTTTACTGAATGTGGATGTTTTGTCACAATGCAATCAATACTTAATATACGAAAGTTTTAGTAGTACATTGACAACTCAAGGATTACTTATAGAAGTATATGATGACGGCACAATCAGAAAAATAATTAATTAAAAATTTTGTTTTAATTATTTTTTTAATTATCTTTGAAACCTAATTATGTTTTATATGGAAATAAATGAAGTAATTGAAGGTTGTAAAAAAGGAGATAAAATTTCTCAATCTGAATTATACCGATGCTACCAAAAGTTAGCCTATAACACTATACAGTCAATTATTAAAAATGATATGGATAGTGAAGATATATTACAAAATGGTTTCTTAAAACTATACAAATGTATTGATCAATATAACGGTAAGGGTAATTTTGAAGGATGGGTATATAGAATTTTTAAAAATTTGTCTATCGATTTTTTAAGGAAAAAAAAATATTCTGTTGAGTTCTGTGATAATATAGATTTCGTTATCGATGAAGATAAAGATTTTAGAGAAGAAAAATTTAATGATATTGAATTTGTATTGGAATCGTTACCAAAATCATATAAGACAGTAATGACTATGTATTATTATGAAAATTTACAACATAAAGAAATTGCTAAAATATTAAAAATTAATGAAGGAACTTCTAAGTCCCATTTACATAGGGCAAAACAAAAAATGATGAAAGAATTAAAAAATAAAGTTTATGAATCGTAAAGTAATTTATTTAATAATCGCAATATCAATGATTATAATTAGTTGCAAGACTACCAAAAAGGCTGATTGTGATGCTTATGGTAAAATTCAGCATAAAAAAATAGAAAAAGTTTCTAAAAAATAAAAATATGTTAGACAAAATTTTAGAATGGTTTCCCGAAGATGAGATACTTAAAGCGGATGGTTTTGATGATGCAATAATAGGTATTGATCAACACTCAATGAGATTAATCTATTCCGTAAGTAAGTGTATAGATATTTTATCTATTGAAATGACAGAAGAAGAGGCTTTAGAGTATTTCCACTTCAATGTTATGGGTAGTTATGTAGGTGAAAAAACACCTATATGGTGTTTAGATGATTTATAAAAAATAATATATTTATATTATATAACATGGAAGAATTAGAAGAAAAATTATGGTACATTTTTATGTGTATAATGATGGCACTTTTAATCACTGCTTATGGATTTGTAGTATGAAAAATATTTTAAACGAAGAGGTAGAGAAAATCAAATCAATGATGGGATTAGAATTAGATGATAATTCTATTGAGGATATGGGTGATCATCAATTAGAAAAATCTAAAAAATACATTGTTAGTAAACCAAATAACGACACCAATCAGGCAACAGTTATATATGGCGGTTTATTAGACACACCAGAAGAATTACTGAAAGATATACCAGAAGAATTATTAAAAAGTAAAATAGTTATTTTATCTAGATTTGATAAGGGTTTTAATGATTTAATTAAAGACGTTCAAAAATTAACACAACAAAAAAATTCTATTTTATATAATACAAATAATTTAGATATAACTTCTGTAAATGGTTTTTCCACAGGATCTTTAAAAATACAAAATGTTTTAAATGATTACGATTTTGTTGGACTGATAGATCCTTGGTTAACTAAGGGATTACTAAAAAAAATAGAATCTAGTGGTAGTGATATAGAATCTTGGTTCTCTAAAAAGTTTTGGAAAGAACAATTAGGTAAATATACCAACACCATTAATCTACACGATGAGTTAAAATCAATACTGAAAGATAGGGCAATTGAATTACCCAACTACGAACATGAAAATGTTAAAAAAGATTTTTTAAAAAATAATTGGCAAAAAATGTAATTTTTGATTTGATTAAACATATTTATAGGTATAATAACAAATAACTAAAATAAAAAAAATGAGTAAAGAACAAATTTTAGGCTTAATTAGACACATACTTACAAGTGTAGGTGGTGCAGTGGTTATGTTAGGATATTTTGATGAAACATTAGTAACCGAAGTTACTGGTGGTTTAATGACGGCTATTGGTTTTGTTTGGTCATTTATTGACAAAATTAAAAAATCTTAGTAATTTTACTATTACAAATAAAAATCCATACTTAGTGTGGATTTTTTTATGCAATTATTTTAAAAATTTATTATATTTATATATATGAAAAATACTATCAGAAAAATATTAAAAGAGGAAGTTGATGACAGAAAAGAAAAATTAGAGAAATATGTTATCAAAACATTAAAAGATGAGGGTTTTGACCTTAAAACTCCATATAGTAAAATTATTCAGTTTATTGATAAAAACTTTGGGTTTTCTGGGTTAGATGCGTTTGAATTATTTCAATTATTCAAAGATAATTATTTTAAAGATGAATACGATGAATTAATTAGAACTGATGTTACTAAAAAAAAGTTATCTACTAGTAATTCAACAGGAAGAGATTTAGTTACCGCAAAAATACCTTTTAAAGGTAGTAACACACACGCAAACTATGTGAAAGGTGTGTATGTAGTTTATTCTTATAATTGGTACCCAATATTTGTTAATAAAGATGGTCAATGGTTTGAAAATGAAAATAGATATTCAGTGTCTACCGCAAAACAAATGAGTCAATTAAGACCTTATAATCAAGGGGAAATAATTAAAGTATCTAAAAGAAAACTTGAAGAAATAATATATGGTAAGTAATTTTACTGATGAGGAATTTAAATGAGGAAATAAATAAAATTAAACATCTTATTGAATACAGTAGTGGAGTTTTATTTACCAAAATGGGTGCGGATGAAGGTGGTTCTGGAGACAAAACTGATTATATTGGTAGTGAATTATGGAAGGGTATAAAAAAGGATAATTCAAAAGAACAAAACACTGAAGAAGGTAAAACACCAAAAAATATAATTATAGGGGACTCACAAACAAAATACGTCGCAAAAAGGACAAGTAAAGCACAAATGATATCAGGTTCTGAAGGGGAATCAACTTTACAAAAAGGAAGTACAACTGTAAATTGGTTAAGAGATTCTGTAAAAAAATACCCAGTAAGTCCTGAAGTTCAAAATGTAATTCTTTGTACGGGAACTAATGGTGGTTATTCTAATTTTGAAAACGATATTGATGGATTATTTTCTGCAGTTAAAAAAACATTTCCTAATGCTAAAATATTTGCAGTGCAAGGATCGTGGGGATGGGGAGGATTGACAAAATATAACGAATCTTCTGTAAGAAATTATTATAAAAAATATCAAGCACTTGGGGCGACACTAATTGAACCACCAATTGGTGGAATTGAACCACATGGGGATAGACCCGTTTATAAATTAATTGGTGCAGACATAGATTCTAAACTTTAATAATATTTATAGATATGAATATAGAAAATATAATTAGAAAAGTATTAAAAGAATAAACTTCTAAAAAGAAAGACATTTGTAATATTATGAGTGTAGATACATATGAAGAAGGTATAGAATTATTAGAAAACCATATAGGGACAATGAAAGAAAATCCTAAGATGTGGGATAAAATAAAAAAACCTTTAAGAATGTGGAAAGAATCGACTATTGAAATAAGAAAGGAATTGGATGAGTATGGTATGACAGGTAATTCAGAAGTAGATGAATCAGATACTTGGTGGTCAGCAATACAAAGTACAATATGTAAATAAAAAAAAGAAAAAAAATTGTTATGGGAAGAATTAGTAAAATAAAACGAGAGTTAATATTAGAGGCGAATAAAAAATTACTTAAAGAATATGATATAGATGATGACAATAAAATGTCATTTATGGATGAATTAAAATCAGATGGTGGTGAAGAAATAATGAATGAAATAGGTATATCCCTAACCAACCAAGAAGACGTAATTAATTCATTAGACAATACAGAAATTTGTCAAATGTCTGATATGGATTCATATGTTGAAAAGAAATTCGGTCAAGTTGTTAAAGAAAAATTTAAAGATAAGGCAACAGAAATATTAAATATTATAAAAGAATATATAAATAAGTTTGTGGACTTTTTAAATACTTTAACAGTTAAAGATTTAAAAAAGTTATTTAAAAATTTAAAAGCTAAAAAATCTGAAGCAGAAAAAACTGAATCAGGTGATGAAGAAGTTTTAAAAGAATTTTTTGGAACTTCTATGGCACTTGTTACACTATTTGGTAGTTTTACTATGCCAGCTTTAGTATTAACTATTGCTAGTGTAGTATTAGTAACTTTAATAGGTTTATGGTTGGTAAATGCAATACTATGTGCGTTTAACATAAGTGTGACTAGTAAAAAAAGATGTAGAGTAAGAAGTTTCGAATGGGGTCAATGTAAATAAAAAATGATTAATAGAAAAAAAATTAATTATATCATAAAGGAAGAGGTCGATAATATAAACCAACTTAAAAAAGTTGCATTTTTAATTTCGCCCCCATATCTAAAAGACATTTATTATAATTTTAATATTACTGATGATGAAAAAATAATGTTTATTTTAGAAACTTTATTTATGCAAAAAATTAAACCTGAAAAAAATATATCACAAAAAATTAAAAACGGTAGTGATGTATTTTTGGTGGATGTTAATCCAATAAACGGAAAACATTACTGGTTTTATTATGAAAATGAAAATGCTTGGCAAGTAGGAGTTCGAAATGATAATGGTAATAATGTTAAAACCTATGGTCATGATGGAGACGAATATTGGGAGGAGTATTATGATGATAATGATGTTGAGTATAATGGTTAATACGATATGAAAAATTTACAAGAAGAAATAAAAAGGGTGGAAGTTTTAATTCTTAATATTTATATATAAAAGAAAAGATGAAAGATTTGAGAAAATTTATTAAAACCAAGATAAGAGAGTTTTTAGTTGAAAGCGATGATAAAAAATTAAACTTTGCTAAAGATTTTTATAATTATTTTCTTAAATATTGTAGAAATAATATAGACGAAATAGTAAATACGTTATTAACAGAAGGTTATTATAGTTTTTACTTATACGAAATTAATGTAGAAATAACTATTGACGATTTAGTTGGTTCTCTTGGAGAATATGACGATGATGCAAAAAAACTCACAATAGGATTATTCAAAATATTCAAACAATTTTTATCAAAAATAGACGATTTGGAAGAATTGGAAGATTATGAAAAAGAGCTATTATATGATGGTATAAAAAAAGTGTTAACGGATGAAAATTCCACATATCTAAAGGAGATAAGAGAGATTTTCATACACGAAATAACACACCATTATGATAATATAAATTATGGTTTTGGTTATAGAAATAATGTTGAGAAATTAGAAAGAATTAGGAAAGAAATAGAAGATGAAGAAAAAAGAAATAATTTCTATCTTAATATGCACCATGAGATAAATGCGAGAATTATCACTGCTTTAGACCAATTAATTGATAACCATGGAACAGGATTTGGAGACTTTGATACTTTCTTTCGAATGACTTTAGATTATTTTCCTTACTATCATAAATTAAGTTATGAAAATAAACAAAAAGTTCAAAAAAGATTATATAAATTTTTTCAAAAATTGAATTAAGTAGTGTGTTTCTTTTAAAATTTTCAACCGAAATGATGATTAGAACGATGAACAGAACACTTACACATAACGAGATGATAATGGTAATAATGTTAAAACCTATGGTCATGATGGAGACGAATATTGGGAGGAGTATTATGATGATAATGATGTTGAGTATAATGGTTAATACGATATGAAAAATTTACAAGAAGAAATAAAAAGAATGAAAGAAATGATGGGCATTATAACAGAAACTAATGTTTATCAAAATAATTTAATTACTGAATCTATTGAAGGTAAAAGATGTTGGTATTATAAAAAAATTGCTGATGGTTCTTACAACAGTGATGAAAGAGTGCCTAACCCTAATAATGGGGCTGGTGACGTACAAGAATTTTTGATTAAAGTGGGGTATAAGATCACAAAAGATTGGGACTTTGGTAATGGTACTGCTAAGGCATTAGGTACTTGGGCATATGGAGCTAAAGAAGGTATTGATAGTGTTGATAAATTATGGGCTAGAATGAAAAAGTCTGGTTGGGATGTCGGTACAACTAGTGGTTATGGTCCTAAAATGATGAAAGCGGTTGCGGATATGATAATAAAAATGTGTAAGTCCTTATCTAAAACTTGTAAGGTTGATCAACAAACTTTATTTGATATGGATTTTGATTTAGTCCCTAAAGAAGTATCGGATGCAAAAAATATTACTATACCTGCGGAATTAAATAAAAGTTTTAAATATGCAGTAGGTTACTGGAGGAAATATTTAAATACCCCAAAAGTACAAAAAAAAATATATGCCAATATGACTACTACGGATTATTTAAAAGATATGTTTTCTTTAGATAGTATAATAGAAAAATATTTAAATGCTTTAGATGAAGTAGAAAAAAAAGGTTGGTTAGATTATACCAAAAGAGCAGAAGAAATTGGTGCTTCTATGTATGTTAGTGGGAGTTGCCCAAGATACACAGTTTGTGTTAATATTAATTCATATTACTATTATTTTAAAGAAGGGATAGAAACTTTAAAAGAAAAATCTAAAAATACCTTTGTTCATGAAATACAACATATTTTATGGGCAGAAGTACGAAATTTAAATTCTACCATAACCATACAACAAGCCTTTCCTGCGGCATATGATTATTATGGTACAGAAGAAAAGGAAATGGAGAATAGAGCTTCAATCGAAATTATACCTGTCGAAGCTAAAAATGAATTAGATTCTAAAGGTATCAATCATAGGGATTTGATAAATTATTATAGTACTGAAAATTGGAAAAGTGGTTATAATTGTGATTGGAATGAAAAATTATCTAATTTGGCAGCATATAGAAGTTATTTAGGTGAGAAAGGTTTGATTAAAACGGGTGAGGATATTCCATTAAGTATAATAACTAAACATATAAAATCTATATTAAATGGTGAGGATATATCAGGTGATTTAGAACGTATGATAGGTTGTTGGGTTATAGGTAATTTTGAACCAAAATTATCCGTATTTGTGAAAGAACTTAACGAACTAGCTAAAAATGATATAGACTCAAAAGAAAAAGATTTTAAAAACCCTAACCAAATAGATAAAACAACAGATGCCTAACATGAAAAATATTAATGAAGAAATAAATAGAATTCAAAATATAATGGGAATTTCACCCAAAAATTTCATGAATGAATGTACAATTGCGGGAGTTAAATTAGAGGACACAATTGTATTGGCAAAAAATAGAGATAGGGGTTATAAAGCGAAAATAGAATTGGTGCATGAAATAGTTGACGATATTGAAATTGCCTATTGGAGAGATATTGATACTGATTGGAGTGAGGGTATGAATGAATATGGAATAGGTATTGTTAATTCAAGTTTAGCGGTTAAAGAAGACGAAAAAGAAGGTGAAAATATAAATAATTTTCGTGAAAATGATTCTACAGAAAAAAAAATGAAATCGTATAACGGTAAAAAAATTAGAAAAGCATTATCCTATAAAACAATAGAAAAAGTTATAAAATCTATTGTTTCTTACACTGGCGAAGATAAATATGACGTTGGATTGAAGGGTGAGACGTTAGTTGCAGATGATGAAAATATTTATGTCATTGAAATGACGAGAATTCATAATCATATAATAAAAAAATTAAAAAAAAATTCAAAACTTATTGTAAGAACTAATCACGGCATCTATCAAAAAGATGCTGGGTATACAAAAGGTGAAAAAAGGAAATCATCTTTATCTAGAATGAAATTGGCGAAAAAACATTTAAAAGATGCTAAAACTGATATTGATGTTATTGATAAGTTAAAACAAAAATATGAGGATGATCCATTTTTAAACCCTTATAGAACTAAAAATATGTACAATATGTCTACTGTTGGGCAAATTATGTTGAACATAGAAAAAAAAGAAATTGTTGTTAGAATAGATAATGAAATGGGTGAATTTGTTGGTATAGAAAACAAATTACCTAAAGATTATACACCTAAGATTAAAATTAGGGTAGAAAATGAAAAAACTCACCTTGATGGTGAGAAATTACCTACTTAATCCTTAAAAATTTATTTGACATTTCAAAAATAAATCAATAATATTGGTTTATGAGAAATATATTTACATTAAAAAACTTAGGGTGGTTGGTAACCTCACTAGTTTCGTTTATGCTACTAATGTCTGGTATAAACAAAGTAATTGGTTCAGAAGAAATGATTAATAACTTTACTGCAACTAATTTATTACCTTATTTAGGTTTAGTTGGTGTATTAGAGATTGTTTCTGTCTGTTTATTGGTACATCCTAGAACAACACTTATTGGTGCGATTGGGATTACTTCTATTATGTCTGCAGCTGCAGTAATCCATTTATCTTATATGGGTGGCGCAGGTGTACTGGTACCGATACTATTAGGTGTATTTTCTTGGTTAGCACATTTTCTAAGAAAATAAAATTAAACCTCCACAAAAAAAGTGGAGGTTTTTTTTGTTTATAAGAAAAATAATTTATATTTTTGTCTTAAAATAAATAAAATGTATTAATGAATTTTTAAATAAAAAATAAAGGTTATGGAAGAAGGAATTACAGTAAATCATCATTTAGTTCAAACAGTAATTGACATACTAAATAAAATAGAAGTTGATGGGGAAACAATACAACACATTCTCAAAGAAACAGAAATGGAATGGCAAATGCTTCGTCAATTGATTATGACATTACCAATTGAACAAGTAGAGTATTTAATTGAAGAACGTAAAGATTTAGGACTATGATAAGTATTGAAGAAATTAAACAAATAATCATCAAAAATGAAACTGGATGGATTGAAGAAATCCATACTAAAGATGAAGCTCAAATGTATATTGATGGGATGAAAGAGGATATAAATAAATGTGAAACACTTTATGATATAGTTAGTTTTTACCATGATTGTGGTTACACTATAGAAATGGGGTGGGAAGCTATTGTTGCATTATTGAGAGAAAATACTCAAATAAAGGACGAAAGTAAGTAAAAGATCTTTTGTATATTAAAGTAAATAAAAAAGAAAAAAATAAAAGTTATGGAAAATTTAGAATTTAATTTTAATGAAGGTAAAGAGTATTGTGATATAACAGAACAAAGAATAAAAGAAAAAGTAGGATGTTTAAATTAATATACGATTTTTTTAGGTTGTGGATTAAATGGGGTAGCATTAAAGAAGCGTGGGAAGATGCCAAATTCATCAACGATAAAAAGATTCAAAAGGAACTGGAAGAACAAGGATACGAAATAGAAGAAATGTTACAGAAATTAAATAAAAAAGATGAATAGAGAAGAATTAGAAGAACAATTAGAAAATTGGCATAATGTCGATTATAGAATGAATAATGAGGGATTTGAGTATTGTTTTAAACAATATAGTTCATTTAGTGAAATAAAGGATGAAGAATTCCATAACCTTAGATTAACACTAATAAATCAAATGGAAAATATGAGAAAATTGGTACACGATAGAATAGAAACATTCACAATACAATAGATGAATTAGAAGATGAGTAATTTGAAAAAAATATTATTTTTGGTATTACTCACGTCTTGTTCACCAAAGGTACGTGTAGAAAGAATACATGTTCACTTTTATAATCACAATACATGTGAATGGAGTTGTTTAGATTTGAACGATACTATTATCCCCAAAAAAGAATGGAAAGAATATAAAAAATTTAATATAAAATAACTATGTTTAAAACTAAATTAAATTATTGGAATCCTATAAATGAAACCGTTGTAACTGAATCAGGGTTTCGTTATTTGGATACCACATCGGTTATCACAAACACAAAGGACATCGAAGACACAACTGATATAGGTTTGTTTGAACAGTTCTATAAACTTAATAATAGTCTGAGATATTGTAATGGAAGTTACTATGAATTTCAAGATAAAATAGTAGAACAAAAATATAAAGAATGGTTAAAGTCAGATGATTATAATAAAAAAAGTTTTTACTTATACTATGGTAATGGTGTAGTAGATTAATTAAATTAAATAAAGTATTTTATGATATGAAAAATTATAGTCAATTAACTATGAGTAAAACTGTAAGATTAATGACTTGGGAAGAACAAGTTCAATGGGTGATGAGAAACACTGATGTTGAGTGGGAGAATCTTTATATCACAGAAGAAGTATTTAAAGATACTACACCTACACATATTGTAACTACACAAATAGGTGAGGAGATAGTAACCACATATACAAGAGAATAATAACCATTAATAAAAATATAACCCTTATAGAAATGTAAGGGTTTTTTGTTTTATTAAATATTTATAAATATGAAACTACAAGAAGAAATAAAAAGAATTAAATCAATTATGGGAATTCTAAACGAACAACGGTGGTTGGATGATATTATTAATTCCGCCAAAAATTTAGACGCTAGTAAAAATATTCCAGACTTCAAATCAATTTTAACATCTATAGGTAAAAGTTTTGATGATTTTTTATTTATTGGTAACGATATTTTTAAAAAATTAGAAATAGAATCACTAATAACTAAATCAGAATTTACTGCATTCAGAAGTCAATGGGATAAAACTATTAAAGATTTAATTTTGAGGAATGTTGGGATAAAAGATATTCCTAATATCGATTTAATTGATTTTGTGAAAGGAAAAGAATTATCTGGTGAAAATTTAAAAAAAATAGACACTGATGATTTAGAATATCTTGTTAGTTTACAAGTATTAAACAGACATGTGGTTTATAAAATAGATGAAATTGAAAATGGTTTTAATAAATTATTTGCGGAAAAATTAAATGAATATATTAGAATTAATGGTAAAGAAAGTTACGATCAATTAAAAAACGATTTAATATCTGGTAAAAAAACTTCGGAAGAGGTGTGGGATAGTATAAAAAACCCAACAAAAATTAATGTTACATCCGATTTAACTCAACTACTCAAATCCTATCAGATACCCATATCTGAGTGGGGGAAAGGTTATGCAAAAACAATAGGTCATTTACAAAAAGAAATAGATAGTAAAGAATGTAATTTAATTGTTGAAGGTGGCACTTTAATAAGAGAAATAGAATTTGTTATGTGTGAAATAATACATGTAGAAAATAACAAAATATATAAACTTATAGAAGAAAAACAAATTTTTACTGATGGAAGAACGAGAACTAGAAATAAAGAATCGTCTATGTCTGAAAAAATGAAAATAGGTGAAGATCCTTTACAATCTTTAATTAGGGGTGTGGAAGAAGAACTAGGTTTATTATTGGATCAAACACAAATACAAAAACAAAAAAATATATACGAAAATGAAATGTCTAATTCTTTTCCTGGTTTAATGACAAGATATAATGGTCATAATTTTTCTTGCCAACTTACAAAAGAACAATTTAATCCTAATGGTTATATCGAAACTCAGTCAGATAAAATAACATATTTTAAATGGAAATTAATTGAATGAGGAATTTACAAGAACAAATAGGTAGAATTAAACAAATGATGGGACTGAACGAGCAATCAAATAACCCATTAGGGTTTATAACTGACCCAACTCATATGGATTATAATAAATTTAATTATAACCCTAAAGACAAACAACCAATAAATGATCAACCAAAAAATGTTACTATCGATTGGGTTGATTCATTTGATAAGATACAGGATAAGAATAAAAAAATATTTTTATACCTTACCGCCAGAAGTTGTTCAATATGTAGAGTAATAGAAAAAGAATTCTTTAACACAAAAGAATTTTACGATTTTATAAAAACAAAAAATGTAAACTTAGTAAAAATAGATATCACTAAACACAGAGATTTTTTAGAAAAGTTTAACGCAACTGGAGTTCCTGAAGTTTTTTTAACTGATTATGATATTTCATTTAAAAAGAAATTAAGGACAAATGAAAATCCTTTTATACATAATGCGGGTAGTATGCCTGAAATCTATACTGATGTTAAAAAGGCAATAGACTTATTAGATAAAGAAATATAAAAAAATGGTATGGATATAATTAATAGAGTAGAATACGATTTACTGTTAAGTGAAAATCCTTGTGAAGTATTTAGATATTTTAATGTGGAAGAGATGCATGGATTAAGTCTTAACGAATGTATGTCACATACTAATAATGATGAAAGTAGTTATATTTGTGGTTGGTGTAATTACATACCAAAACCAGAAAAGGATTATAATTCTAATGATAGGTACTTTGTTTTTATTAACCTTAAAAGATGTAATAGTGATATAGAAATGTTTGGGCATTTATTTCACGAATTAATGCACCTCAGTATTAATTTACATGAAAGAGATTTAGATAAAGAAGAAGAGATAATTACTTGGGCAGAGATGGAAACACATAAAGTATATGGGTTAATAAAATACCCACATATTTAAAGAAAAAAAATAAGATATTTATTAATATGAACCTACAAGAAGAAATAAATAGAATTAAACAAATGATGGGACTTCTTACTGAAGTAACTAATCCATATAAAGTAGAATGGGAAGTACCAACGCAAGAATATTTTACACAGGAACTTAGTGAGTTATTGGGTAATCCAGGAAGATTCACAGAAAAAGAGTTCTTCAACCCAGAAAACTACAACACCGTATATAATATTATGCCAAACACATTTAAAACAATTGCGGAGTTTGCTAAAGGTGAAGATGTGGAAAATGAAAGTGAAATTAAAGATATATTATTGAATCAAAATATGATATCTCTTTTAAAAGAAGAAGAAAGATGGAATGAATTAAAAAACATATTAATGAATGACCCACAATGTATAGAAGAAGGGTATAATTTCTTTGGTCTTGGTGAAATGAAAGTATGGAAAGGAACAGATCCAGAAACAGGCGAATATATAGATAATGTTAAAGACACTGATTATATGGGTAAAATATCAGATTTCTTATGGAGTCAATCACCAGAAAAAGGTGTATCATCAAGGGTATCACAAAGATTAAAAGATTCAGGTGAAGAAGACCCAAAAAGACTAGCAGGAAATATGGACCAATATAGAGAATACGCAAGGAAAGGTGAAGAAAGAAAACTACCTGCAGCATTTGTTGTAAAATACTTTACAAAAAAAGATGGTAATGAATATGTTTTAATTGGCGGATTCAAAAGAACATCAACCGCACTACAAATGGGAATTGAACCAATAAAAGTTTGGTTTATAGATTTAACTAAGAATAAGAAATAAAAAATATATGATATGAAAAAAGTAATAAGATTAACAGAATCAGATTTAGAACGAATCACCAAAAAAGTATTAAAAGAAAATAGAGGTATGTCCGATGATGAGGCGATTGGTATCTTTAAAAAATTAGAGAGAAACGGACAAGATATAGATAGTGTAATAATGAAAGTTAAAAGAGGTAAAGACTCATTAAACGAATTATTAAAAAAACACATACAAAGAAGTACTGCCTCACAAGTATTTGATGAAAGACAAAGAACACCTAATGATGTATTAGAAAGTGTGGCGTTATTAAATAGTGGTTTAAATCAATTGGAGTTATTAATATCTGATTATAAAAAACTGATTAGAAGAAGTATTAGTATGTAAGTTATGAACCTACAAGAATCCATAAGAAGAATATTAAGGGAAGAATTTACCGAAGATAAGAATCTTTATGGTAATAAACTTAAAGTCTGCTCAACAAAACC
>Ga0194133_10000682_pt1 | contig 65363 bp, 54 predicted proteins | sample TA2KigOf40mmetaG_FD_155448 | JGI IMG/M metagenome (GOLD analysis project Ga0194133, IMG submission 155448) | Freshwater microbial communities from Lake Tanganyika, Tanzania - TA2015055 Kigoma Offshore 40m | ecosystem: Environmental > Aquatic > Freshwater > Lake | place: Tanzania: Lake... | reverse complement strand
ACTTTACTAAATAAATTTATTTTTAATAACGCTAAAGATACTTTTGGAGATTAATAAACCTTACATTAAAATATTAGGATGAAGGTTTTAATCCTCGGCAAAGGGTTTATCGGATCTAAGTTAGGCTTTTTTTTACAGCAAAAAAACGTAGATACTTTTCATATTAGTCAGCAGGAAATAGACTACACTCAATATAAGACTTTGTCCTCTCTTTTAAGAGACTATAATTTTACCCATGTTGTCAACTGCTGTGGATTTACAGGCACTCCTAATGTCGATGGTTGCGAGAATAATAAGAGCGAATGCTGGAAATTAAATGTGGTTACTTCTCAAAATATTGATGCTTTAGTTAATAACTATAATAAAAAAATAATTCATGTCTCAAGCGGGTGTATTTACACCGGATACGAAAAAAAATTTACAGAAGAGGATGAACCAAATTTTGGGTTGTTTAATCCTAATTCAAGTTTTTACAGCAAAACCAAACACGCTTTTGAAACATTAATTGATACAACCCGATCTTCTATTTTAAGAATAAGAATGCCGGTAACACCGTTAAAAGAAAATAAAAATTACTTATATAAACTTTTTATGTATGATAATTTAATTAGCTATAAAAATAGTATTACTTGTATAGATGATCTTAATAATTTAATATTAAGCTTAATTAATGATTTTACACCCGGTATTTTAAATGCAGTCAACACTACACCTATTACAGCTCTTGAAATTGTAAAATTATTTAAAAAATATAATAAAGTAAATCCTAATTGGAATTTTGTTGAAGTTAAAGATTTAAATATTGTTGCTAATCGTTCGAATTGTGTTTTAAGTACTGAAAAACTTAAAGAAAAAGGCTTAGAGTTTTCGAATACGTTTGAAACTGTTGAAAAATATATTCAACAATTATGATAACTAAGCTATTAAAACACCCAAGAAAGAAATATGTTTATGCTATTACCGGTGGTAAGTACTTAGGCGAACTGTTTGTTTTTATGGAAAAGATATCTGATAATTTTAAGTTTTTATCATTACCAGATATGAAGATAAGAGAAGTTCCTTGTGATAAATTTGAATTTGGGTTGACACAAAAAATAGTAGATGTAGTAGAAAAGCTCCCCTCTAAAATTTATAACGTGTGTAAATTGCAATATTCTAAAAATAATACTTTAAATTCTAATATCCCTATTAAATAACTATATGGACATGATCGACCCCAAGCCTATTGTTTCTCCTATAAGTGGTCAAACAGTTAAGCCAAGACTTCGCACTTACATTCGTGAAGGTAATGAAATTGTTGAGGCTGAATATATTGACCCTGCTAGCGGCACTTTTATTAGAAAAGGAATAGTTTCTGTAAAACCGCTACCTAAACAAAATAAGACATAACTTGTTTTTTTATAGTTTTTCCTCTATACTGTACGTGTGTTAATACCTAGAGAGTATATACTTCAAAAGTTTTATCAATTTGCAGGCTACCCGCAATTTAAAAAGCATAGTAACACCTATATTGCCGGGTGCCCTATTTGTCGGGAAGGTAAGTCGTGGGGAAAGAAAAGAAGATGCATTTATATTGTAGAGGACAATGCTATCTGTTGTCATAATTGTGGGTGGTATAGCGACACCATAAAGTGGATACAAGAAGTATCCGGCCAGACATTCAGTGAAATATTAAATGAGTCAAAAGAGTTTGATATCTTACCCTTAGATGTTTTAAGCGAAAAGAAAGAACCTATTAAACTAAAACCGGTAGAAGATCTACCTAAAGACTGTATTAATTTATTTGACGAAAAGCAAGTTGAGTTTTATAAGGATAACGAAGTAGTTCAAGATGCTCTAGCATTAGTTAGAAGGCGTCGTATAGATACAGCCATTAACAAACCTGAAACTCTATGGCTATCACTAAATGATAGGACTCATAAAAATCGGATTGTAATTCCATTCTATAATGAAAGTAATAACATTATCTTTTATCAATCCCGAGCTATATATGAGAAGGACTTAAAGTTCTATCCCAAATATTTGAGTAAGATAAATGGAGAAAAATCACTCTATAACATAAACAAAATTACCCCAGATATAGACTATATTTTTATATTCGAAGGCCCTATAGATTCGTTTTTTATTAAGAACGGTACTGCTGTAGCCGGAATTCAAGAAAATAGTAACACAATGTTCTCTAAGTTACAAGAAGTGCAATTAAATTCATTTAAGTTTCATAAGAAAATTTGGGTATTAGATAGTCAGTGGTCAGATAAAGCTAGTAGAAACAAAACAAACAAGTTAATTGAAAATGGTGAGAGTGTTTTTATATGGCCTGAAAGTATTGGAAAAAAATATAAGGATATAAATGATCTTTGTATAGACCAAGGAAAAAGTAATCTAGATATAGAATTTATTATTAGTAATTCTCACACAGACATGAAAGCAAAGCTTTTAATGAGTGTTATCTGTCGTTAGAAGAAATTAAGTAACCCTTTAACGATTCACTTAAAGAACTTAGTTCGGCTGCAAGACGTGCAATCTTCTTCTTTTCACTTCTAGCAATGTCTTCGAAAATAGAGTCGCAAGGAGCTGAATGTAATTGCACTTGCATGGAAGTGGCATCAGTTCCGTTTAAAAATTTAATAAACGTATCAATTTGACCGACCCATTCTTTAAGTTTTTGGGCTTGTTCTACTTTTGTTCTGTCTAAAAGCTTTTCTCTACCAGGCTGTTGAACATCAAAATCTTCAGGTTTAGCAGTAGTTAGGGATTGTGCCATGGCCTCTTTATCGCTTGCAGGTGCAGCTGGTGCATTTACAGGTGCCGGTGTTTCATCTGCTTCTAAAACAGTTCCAAATACGCGTTCGAAAGATATCATATTAATTATTTATTACAAGAGAATAAATATTTTAGTGAAAAAAGCGGTTTTGTTCGAAGATTTTACCAACCATTATAACAAGTGGGTATCCGGAATAGCTTCAAGAGAACTTGGTACTCAACGTGTTACTCTTAAAGATTTATTTGATAAGACGGTTACCGATCAGTTACCCGGAGCTGCAAAAGCCGAAAAAGTGCTACCATATCCCCTGCCAAGTGTAATAGAACAGATTGGTGAGCTCTATTTACATGCTAATAATACAAGATCTTTGTTTAATGACTCTTTAAAAAACCCGGTAATTTTAAAAAATAAAGCCGCATTAGAAACTGTAAAAGAAGTTGTTGGTAAGCTTGACAACATTTTAAACGAATTAAACCATATTTTTAAAATTACTGACACGCCTGTTGCAAAAAAGTAAAGTAATATTATAATAATTAAATGCTTAGAAAAGTTAGCTTTCAGCTTTTTTCTTTAATAACCTTATCAGCTATTTTTGGCTTTTGGGTATCAACATACGGCGTTAATTTAATTCTCGGAGTGTGTTCAGGTATAGCGATTCAATTTATTCTCTATAATGCCTTTACTTCTGTTTTAAACTCCATAGTGATTCTAAAAAACAAAAAACTAGAAAACGAAAGATTAAAAGAATTTTCATACCAAGGATTAGAGCTAGAATGCCCTTGTTTTAAGAAAGAAAAAGAACTAGTTCCGGTTAGATTTAATACACCTAACTATTACCGCTGCAGGGAATGTAATAAGCAATTAAGTGTAATTGTTACCGCAGAAACTGCAGTTGTCACAGAACCATTATTAAATGCTGATTTACCTAAATTAGATTTAGAGAAAATTTGATGAATATTCCGGAAAGTGTAGCAAAACTTACGACAGAGATACCCAATGATCAGTTTTCCTTTAAACCCATTAAACCGGTTTTAAATGTAGATGAAGTAATTTTTTACATAAAAAAATCACTTACCTTACAACAACTTCAAAACTTTGAAAAGGGATTAAACTTTTTTAAAAGTAATGTAAGCTCTGATAAAGTAGTAACTCAAAATTTTATTGCATTAATTTCTGAGACACTCTTAGAAGCTTTAAAAACTAGTAAAATTAACGAAGAGTTTAAAGTGGGGTTAGAGAGCAGTACAAAACATTCTTTGAATAGCGTTAATGAAAATTTAGAATCGTTATTTAAAAGCCTAACTACTCTTAACAAAGATGAGAATTTACTTGACGTCAAAGAATATACCCTCATAATACTAGGTTATGCCATCGGAACCCTCAAAAAAATTTATAACAGTAGAAACCAAAACCGGTAAACACAAACTAAAAGTTAGTGAATATGCCCGTTGGTTTTGTCTTATTGAAGCATTAGACTTAGTAAGCAGAAAAGCTCAACAATTTAAAGTAGATCTTCAAAGTAAAAATGCAGATTGGGTTAAACCGTTAGCTTTCCAAAAATATATTGACGAGAGATATGAATCAATGGTAGATGAAGTTATTATGCAAGAATCATTAAATACAACTATACCCACACCATGCACTACATCGTTGGAACCAGCTTTAAAGTAACCCCTGCTTCAAGATCTCTTTTAAGAGATAAGAGATTTACTGTAAATAACATTTACACTTTGGTTCATATTCTTAATAAAAATAGTAAAGTAACCTACTACTTTTTGGATTTAAATAGAAATAAAATTGAAGTAGAATTTAATTCTTGTAGAGAAGCAGATTCTTTAATTTCTAAGCTTAAAAACGAAAGAATTCCTAATTACGAAGAACCTAAAGAAGAAGTAATAGATAATATTACCGATTAATAGTAACCGCCGTAGACATCTGAATAATCTGTTTGGCTGTAATCAAATACCTTTTTAGATTCAGTATCTACACTGTTTGTGTACGGTTTATCAGCACCGGAAGCATAAGGATTTTTTGTATCGTCAAATATCTGTTGATTTTGCGCTTCCGGTGTAACACCTGGTTCAAAGGAATATTCAAAGCGCTTGGCTTTTATTAACCAAACATAATGACCCATAAGAGGATTAATTTGGGCAATATCTTGATCTAATCTTTGAGTAATTTCATAGATGTTACCGTTTCTACCCCCCGGCCTATCTTTTCCATACTCGGTTAGTTGAAATAGATCTCCAGACTTAGGTTCAGCACCATATCCAAACGTTTCATAAAATGCACTGATGTGTACAAATGCAGTTACTTCATCATCTGATACTAAACCAAATTTACTTAGCATAAGAGCATTTTCATTTAAGTTAATTGCCATTATAATATTTTGGGGAGGAGAATATGATTGAGTGGGCTGTTCACCGTACAAAGTATCTGCGCTTAAAGTCGTAGTATTGTTTAAAATATAACCTACTTGTTGACCATACAAGTTAATTTGTTCTCTCCAATAATTAGAATAGGTATTACGTTCACAGTTATTGTTCTGTTTATTTGTATACCTAAAACAAGGGTTATCTTCAAAAAAGAACGGATAAATTTTAGGCTGGGTACTACCGGTATAGTATGCTACACTCATTTTTCTAATACCGGTTTTTGTAATACCGGGTCGAATTTAACAGTCACACCGGTATTACCAAGTTTCTTGGGATGATCAGGATCATATTTAAAATGAAATTCACCTTCAATTTGTGCGACTTCCCGTCTATTTAAAGCATATTTACCCGCAGGCTTTTTTAAAAGACTCTGTACTTTTTGATTGTTATGTTTTACTCGATGCATGTGGGGTACTGTTCTCCCTGGATGCTTGGGATGAGAGGAAGGGTCTCTTACCACCGGGTGCATATGTCGTTTATCTGTACCGATTTTGCCGGCAAAAAAGTCTTTAAACGTCATATAGTTATTTAAGCAAAAAAAAGGGCCTAATTTGACTTAGGCCCTAATTTTTACTATTTTTGATTGCTTATTTTAGACCAGCTAGATAAGCACCGACCTTAGAGGTCTTAGAATCAACTACATTTGCCTTACCCTTGGGGGATGTGGGGGCACCACCTTTAATACCACCACCTACAAGAGCATGGCCTTTTTCACCATCATTACCAACCTTGTCTGTAACCTTGGCATCACCAGGGCCACTAGACTTCAAACTGTTTGTTACATCACCGACTTTATTGTCTTTCTTTTGAAGGGACTGACCAGCAGAAGCAGGAAGCTCTTTCATTTCGGTGCCTTCTTTTGCAACACCATCTTCTTCTTCCTCTTCGTTTTCTTCGTCTTTCTCTTCTTTCTTCTCTTCATTGGCTTCTTCGGCGCCACCGGCGTCGAGTTCACCAACTTCATCGGAACCTTCATCAGAATGTTCATCAGAATTTTCTTCACCTAATGCGACATGAAGAACATCAACAAGCTTTTGAGCGACATCACGAGGAAGAGTGAATGAAACATCACTCTCTTCACCAGCACCTTCCTCACCAGGAAGACCAAGAGCCTCTGCGTCGCTAGCCTCGACGTCTTCGGGCCGGCCGGACATTACGTCCTCGTACAATTTATCAAAAATAGATTTGCTCATAAAATTATTTATTGTTTGGACCTCTGTTTTTTCAAGATTTTGTGAGAATTTTTTTGGAGTGTAAAAATTATCGTTTTTGGCAGTTTCCGGATCAATTAGATCTTTCTTAAAACCATCAGCATTCTCTGGGCCAGAATTCTTAGGAGTAAACGCTTTTGGATCTGCTTTTGCTTCAACTGGCTTCTTATCTGTGGCTAGTTTAAACGTTCCTTTAGGAGGAAATACTGCCTTCTTTTCTTCTATAATATTCTTTTCATAGAATTCACCTAATTCTACTAGCGTTCTGGCTTGGTTCATATTAAGTATTTATATTATATATGCCCAAAAAACAAGAAAGTAAGTATTATTTAGGTAATCAAAACCTTCCTACCACAGAAGCTACATTTGATTATGAAGCACATCCGGAGTGGGTAGAAGATATAGCTAAATGTAGAAAAAACATTTTATACTTTGCAGAGAACTTTTTCTTCATTACTAATCTTGACGAGGGTAAGATGAAGATAAAATTACATTCTTATCAAAAGCGTATTTTAAGAAGTTTAAGAGATAATAGATTTGTATGTTTGTTAGCAAGCAGGCAGATTGGCAAAACAACTCTAATGACCATATATGCATTGTGGATAGCCAGCTTTTTTGAAGATCAACGTATTCTTATTGTAGCTAATAAAGAACAAACAGCTATTAACATCTTTAAGAGAGTTCGTTTAGCTTATGAGAAACTACCTAACTACCTTAAACCAGGAACCGTAGAATATGGTAAAACATCAATGTCTCTAGGAAATGGGTCTAGTATTGGTATTTCGACAACCAGTAGTGATGCAGGGAGAGGCGATAGTTGTAACGTTCTTATTTTGGACGAGTTAGCATTTATTGACAACCATCTTGTTGAACAATTTTGGAGTTCAGTATATCCTATTATTTCATCTTCTAAGAAATCTAAAATATTTGTTGCTTCAACACCAAACGGAACGGGAAATCTTTTTCATGAATTATACTCCGGTGCCATAGAAGAAAAAAATGATTGGCATGCCGAAAAAGTTGATTGGTGGGAATTTCCCGGGCGTGATGAGGCATGGAAAGAAAAGACAATTAAAACTTTAGGTAGTAGAGAGGTTTTCGATCAAGAGTTCGGTAACGTATTTTTACAAGCCGGGGAAAGTGCATTAGATGAAAAACTTTTTGAAGATATGAAAGCCGAATGTACTGAACCGCGGTTTGTTTTTGATGAGGGAAAATATCTTTTGTGGGAAGAACCCAACAAAGATCACATTTATGTGGCCGGGGTAGATATAAGTGAGGGTGTTGGACAGGCGGCAAGTGTAATACAAATTTTAGATTTAACCGACTTAAGAGAAATAAAACAGGTAGCCGTTTACCACGACCGGATGATCAGTCCGTATAATTTTACTTCCAAGGTGTATGAGGTTTTACAACACTGGGGATCACCGCTTGCTATGATTGAAAGGAATAATTGTGGTGCACAAGTGGTTGATCAATTAAAAAATACCCACGCCTATGACAATATAGTCTCGTATGGTGTAAAAGTAGGTCCTGTTTCGTTTAATAAAATTGGCGTACAGGCTCATACCAATACCAAATATAAGGGAGTGGTTAATATGCGGTACTGGATGAATGAGGTAAGAGCTTTAAAAATTAGAGATTTAAAAACATTAAATGAGTTAAAAGGTTTTGTACGCTATCCCAACGGTACATGGGCGGCTAAAGAGGGATCAGACAGTTGGGATGATAGAGTAATGAGTTTACTGTGGGGGTTAATGATTTTAGAAACCGATCTTTGTGAGAAATACTTTGAAATTGCTGAATACGATCAAAACCGTAAACCATTAAAAATTAAGTCTTTAGATTACGGAATTAAATATTTTGTTAATCCTACTTCAATTTACAGTAATGAGAAAATGGGAGATCAAGGATTGCCTCCTTTACCGATAGTAATTTCTCAAGATGGAAATAACGATTATAATGAAATAGCTGACTTAGAATCGCAAGGTTACCGCCGAATTTAATAAATAATTAAATGGCAGACACTACGATTTCTAATTTACCGGTAATTCCAGGATCTTTACATGCTAATAGTTTAGCTATATTTTCTAGTAATAATACAACCTATAGAATACCGTTTAGTTCGTTGTGGGTAGATATTCATAATTCACAATTTGGATTTATAACTGTTGAATACCTCGTTATTGCCGGTGGCGGCGGTGGCGCTGGAAATGGTCAAGCAGGAGGTGGTGGTGCCGGTGGTTATAGATCGTCTGTTATAGGGCAACCATCTGGAGGTGGCAATGGAGCTGAACCAGTATTTAAAGCAATCCCAGGAACACAATACAATGTAGTTGTAGGAGCAGGAGGGGCAGGAGGGATTAATATAGCTAATGGGTCTAATGGTTCAGATTCTGTATTTGCAAATATTGTTTCTACAGGAGGAGGTGGAGGCGGCGCTTTTGGAATTTCCGCTAATAGTGGGGGAAGCGGTGGAGGTGCACCTTCTGACAGTATAACTAATCCTAATCGTGGGGGTAACGGTATATCGGGTCAAGGGTTTAGAGGAGGATCTACTTTATGGTATACTAATTGGTATGTAGCCGGAGGAGGTGGCGGTGCAGGTGGGCCGGGTGCCAATGGAGGTGGTAACGTAGGTCCCTATGAGGGAGGGTATGGGGTATCTAGTAACATAACAGGTGAAGTTGTTTTTAGAGCCGGTGGCGGCGGAGGGGGTAGTTATAATTGGGGGTGGGGAGGTTTGGGAGGTCATGGGGGTGGTGGAAACGCTGGTCAAATAAATCAACCAACAGGTCAATCAGGATTCAACGGTACTGCAAATACTGGTGGAGGGGGCGGTGGTGCTAATGGATGGGCTACCGGGCTCAATGGCGGTAATGGTGGGTCAGGAGTTATAATTTTAAGATATAATTCAAATGTAAATCTACAAATTGGATTAGGGATAACTGCTGTTACTGTAGCTATAGGAGACAAAAAAGTAACAACATTTACAGGAGGTGCAGGTACAATTACCTTTAGTTAATAATATGGCCGATGTAACAATATCTGATTTATCTAGAGTATTAACAACCAACACAAGCGCTATTATACCAATTACTATTGGCGGAGTTACATATGGTGTACCTGTTAGTGCAATAATTACTGCTAACGGCAGTGTAGGTACAAATTATATGCAAATTCCTGCAGGTACTGCAGCTCAGCGTACTGGTACGCCTCTTGAAGGAGCAATAAGATATAATTCTACATCTAAGACAATTGAATACTTCAATGGAACAGTTTGGTCAGGAGATAGTATTAATGCAACAGTTTTATTAGTCGGTGGTGGTGGGGGCGGAGGCTGCAGTTATGGTGATGGTACCGGTGGAGGTGGCGGCGGGGGTGTTTTAGAAGTTTCAAAAAGTATATCACGTGCTTCTATTTTTTCTGTAACTGTTGGTCAAGGTGGTGCAGAGGGATCTGGAAGTAACCAAACAGGACAAAATGGTGGAAATAGTGTTTTTTTAGATCAAACAGCTCTAGGCGGCGGCGGTGGGGCAGCGGGCGATATTCCTAATGGCAGAGTAGGAGCGTCTGGAGGCGGAGGGTGGGTAGGAGCTTCAGGAGCTGTAGGTTCAAATGGGACACCAGGCCAGGGCTTTAAAGGCGGAGACGGATTACCCGGCGGCTATAATCCTGGTGGTGGGGGGGGAGGCGGGGGAGGGGCTGGTGGTCCTGGATCAAACGGTGGGCAATATAATCCAGGTGGTAACGGTGGTATAGGTAAATCATCTTTAATTACCGGGACAATTACATTTTATGGAGGCGGTGGTGGTGGCGGTTCTTGGCAAGCTGCTGGTGGAACCGGTGGTAACGGAGGCGGTGGAAATGGGGGATCGAGAACTCTTGGTACAAATGCAACTGCTGGTATAAATGGACTTGGAGGGGGAGGCGGTGGTTTTTCTGCTAATGGCGGAGGACCTGCAGGTAAAGGTGGTAGTGGAGTGGTTATTATAAAGTATGAAGGGGTACCTCAAGCAACTGGTGGTTCAATAACCCAAGCAGGCGGGTTTACTATTCATACTTTTACAGCTTCAGGGACATTTACTGTTTCATAATATGGCAAATTTAGTAACATATACTCAAAGCCCTTTTAACAAGGCACGTAAAGACAAATTTTTATTTGTTTTAAATTTACCTGCCTGCTTAAAAGATATTTCTAGAAAATTTGAACGTGATAATGAAACAGTAATTCCTGACGCTTTACAATTTTCTGTATTCGGTGCCACTATTCCTGAAGTTTCTGTACCGTCTGTTAATATAAGATATTCTGGTCAGACATTAGCCAATTCTAGTTATTCACGAGACCCCTATCCCCCAGTGACAATAAATTTTACAGTTGACAACAGATTTAACAATTATTGGATTATCTATAAATGGTTAGATCTTTTAAATAATGCCCGGCTTAGCATATTTGATGCCGACAATCTTATTAACAATGATATTAAAGCTTCTTTAAATAAGCAGGCTACTATAGCTAATAAACAAAATTCTGCAGGAGCCGATTTTCTTAAGTTTAGAGCTAACTTTTCGTTATTTGCTTTAGACGAATATGACAAGAGAATTATAGAATTTATTTATAAAGAGGCGTTTCCAACAGCTATTGGAGCTATCAATTTTAACAATAGAGATGCCGGTGAAATTGAAACTTCTTTTACTTTTGAATATTCACAGCTGGAAGTATCTCTAGTTGAACAGATAGATAATTTGTAAAAATTGAAAAGTTTTATCTGAAAAAACATAAATATTTTATATGGCACGCACAATTCAAAGTCCCGGTGTTCAAATTCAAGAAGTAGACCTTTCTCTTGCAAACGTTGGAACACCTTCTACTACAGTGTTTATTCCTGGTTTTGCAAATAAAGGACCAACATCAGAACCAGTAACAATTTCTTCATTATCAGAATTTGAGCAAATATTCGGTACACCGACAAACGGTGCAGAAAGATATTTTTATCATTCTGTTAAAGCAGTATTACAATCACCTGCTAATATTATTGTATATAGACTTCCTTACGGAACCGGTGCCGGTGTAGATACAAGTGATGAATACAGCGCATTGGTTTACCCGGTACAAGTTTATTGCCCTTCTGTAGGTTATGTTGAAAGCGATTTAACTAAAACAGATGCTCGTTATTTCTTTGGAACACCTACACATCTAAAACTAACACAGACAGAATATTATAGCATCTTACAGGGTGATGCTTTTGCTTGGGCCGATGATACAGAAAACAGAGCGATCTTTCCTAATGTAGCCTCATTGAGTGGTGCAGGGTTAATTGTTCTTAATAAGAATCAATCTACGATTAATACTAAATTTGAAGGTACATATATCGGTATAATCGATAATACCAATTTAAATCCTGCTACACCATTTAACGATGTAGGTAGGGTTTATACCATTAACGACGAAACTGTTGCAGTTCATGGCAATAGTAATTATGTAGAAATTCCTTCTACTAGATTAAACTTTTCTCTAAGCGCTGATACAACTGGAATGCAGGGTTCAGTCTCTGAAGTATTAGAAAATATACCTTCCTTTGATATATCCTCGAATCAATTTGATGATACAGTTGCAATCGGTGTATTTAAATTACGTCAGTCTGTATTTTCTCCTGATACAATAGCTTTAGATTATGTTGTTCAGGAAAGCTACACCGGTTCATTTGATTCGAATAGACAAATTAACAATGAAAACGGTGGACCAGCTATTAGTTTTTCGATTGAACAGTCTAACGCCGGTTCTTTTAATACTACCATAATTGTTAATCCATATGTTGCTAATAAAAACAGCACAACATGGTTAAATCTTTCCGGTGTACCTGAAAAGAAGGTTCGCTTCCTTTCCAATGCATTAGCTATACCATTAGAAGGTGAAACATCTTCTGAATATTTAACCCGTGTTGGTGCTCCTCAAGTAAACGTACAAGCAATGCTAACCACACTTGGAAGCACCGCTGCCCTTTACCCACTAGGCGATTTTGATAATCAAGATTTAGCTACTAAGATAATTGGTAACCTACCACTTAAACTTACAAACGCCACAGAGAGAGTGAATAATGTTGATCTCTATCCAATTACACTTACTCTTGAAGCAGGTCTGGGTACAGTTTATGTAAATTCGTTTAATCCTTCTACATATACTTACTTTGATGAAACAGCTCCTTTTGAAGAACTGGTTGATTCACTAAGAGTACAGAATCCTGCCACATTACCAGTAGGTGTAACACGCTATAATGCAGCAATTCAACCTCTATTAAATCTTGCTGAATCAAGAAAAGATCATCTATTAATTCTCGATTCGATTTCGAACATATTTGTACAAGGAGCTAACGTTAAAACATTAGACGTACGTGGTACAAGTTTCTCCGATTACATTTACTGGCCGCTAAAGAATCAGTTTGCTGCTTACAATACCAGTTTTGCTTGTACATTTGCAAATATTGCTCAGGTAACAGATTCTGCAACTGATCAACAAGTCTGGGTACCGTTCTCTGGATTTGCAGCAGCTGCAATGGCTAAGACAGATAATAACTATCAGCCATGGTATGCTCCCGCTGGGTTCTCTCGCGGTGTTGTTGTGGGTGTTAATGATCTTGCCATCTATCCTAAGCAAAAACAACGCGATCAATTGTATAAGATCAATATTAACCCAGTTGCATTCTTCCCATCTGAAGGGTTTGTAATATTCGGTCAAAAGACCCTACAGAAGAAGCCAAGCGCATTTGATAGAATTAATGTTCGTAGATTGTTCCTTAATCTTGAAACTGCAACTCGTGATACTCTTAAGTATTTTGTATTCGAGCCAAATACACTCTTTACGCGTACACAAGTTATCAACACAATCAGCCCGTTATTTGAGAATGCTAAGAATACTCAAGGTATATACGATTATCTAATTATATGCGATGAGCGTAATAATACGCCCGCTGTAATTGATGATAATACATTGGTTGTTGACATCTATGTTAAACCTGTTAGAACAGCAGAGTATATACTTTGCAACTTCTACGCAACTAGAACCGGAACAAACTTCCAGGAGATAGTATCATAATCAATAGAGGTTAATAAATAACTTTATGGCAGATGTAAATCAATTAATCACAGACTTCTACAGAGTAGCAACAACACGTGAATTTGCACGTGATTTTAATTTTCGCGTACTTTCTATTAATACCGGTGGTGCAAGCACAGTAGCGTTTGATGAAAATGATCTAGTATACGTAAAAACAGCAACCTTACCAGCACGTTCTATTACAAATGTTCCGGTACCTTACATGGGATTAAATTTTAACTTACCTGGTAATGCTACTTATCCTAACAGTGATAGCTATGAATTAACATTTTATGCGGATGCGCAGTCTCAGATACGTCAAAAGTTTGAGCAATGGTCCACAGACATTTTTAATGATGCTAATTCTACTGGAAATTATTTTTCTCCTAAGCAAACCGCCATTATCGATCTTGTACAACTTGATAACGAGTTAAATAGTGTTGGTCAATATCAATTAGTTGGTGTTTCTGTAAGAAATGTTGGTCCTCTACAGTATAATATTGCTACAGGTACTGGTGAAACCATAGAATTTACTGCTACTGTCTCCTATCATTATTGGAGAAAGCTTAGCTAATTTGTAGTTTAGATCTAAATAATTAGGTGAACAATCCGTTTACCAGTGCTTTAAATTCACTAGGTCAAAATTTCGTAGATTTGGGTAGAGGAACAAATGCCTCTTTTGCTCCTCAAGCAATAAATCTTTTTGGATTTAATATACCCGGGGTACCAATCATTTCACCAAGAGATTATTTCTTGGTTCAAATGGAATCGTGGTTTACCTCCATCCCAAACTCTACTCAATGGATTATAGTAATAGATAATTATCCACCCTCATTAAGAAGTAGTGTTATTCAAGGATTAGAAAGAACTGATGGCAGTAAAAAGGGGTTTGATATAGATACTGCTCGAGCTATTTTAAATAGTTTTCCTTTACAAAAAATTGTGGGGTGTTTATTTGCGCATGCAATTACAATACCCACAGAACAGTTTGCTGTAAGTACAGCTTCTATTAACAACAATAGAGGGTTTTTACCAGGAATATTAGGCGGACCTCGTCTTTCAGAAGCACCTGAGCTAGTAATTGAATTTAGAGAAACTAATACCTCTTTTATTGACTTTGTCTTAAGACCCTGGGTTATATTAGGATCGCATTTTGGTATGACAGCTCGCCCCGGAGATGTTCAAGGTAATAAAGACCCAAAAAATATGAAAGTAAATATGACTCTACTTGAATATACTAGAACATATCAAGGTATTTCTATGATCCCAAGAAAGGTGTTTAATTTCTTTAATTGTATGCCATACCAGGTTTCTGAACAATCTTTAGATTATTCAGATGAAAAGCTAACTACTTATAGTACAAGATGGACATACTCTAATTATACGGTTGAAAACAATCTTTACTTGCCTATTGCAGATATTGTTAATAGAATATCTAATGGATCTATTCCTAGAATTACAAGCTTCCAAAATGGACTTGGGAATATTAATCCATTAGGATTTTTATAATGGCGTTTTATTTAAATTTTGAACCACCTACCTTAAAGAAGTCTTTAAAAATAAAGGAACTATCTTTTAAACAGTTTCGTGAACTAAACAAATATATTCTAACAGACAATAATGCTTTTGTTGAGCATTTTATTAATACTATTATTTTTGATAATCTTGAAGATAAAAATATATTTTTTAAACTAAGTAATTTTGATAAGTTTTGTTGTATGCTACTTTTAAGAAGTGTATGCATATCACCAGAGCTTGAAATATTTCAAAAAAAACAAAATATAAAAATTTCTATAAGTGATTTTTTAAATAATTGTTTAAATTTTAAAAAAACTTTTAGTAAAACTTTTACTCATCAGAAATTAGAAGTTACACTCGGATTACCTAATAATTTTATTATAGAAAATTTTTTAGAACTACCCCATCTTGTCATAAAAAGCGTAAAAATAGAAGATGCTATTTATAATTTTGATAATATAGAAAGTACTTTAAAAGATGAAATTATCGAATCATTACCCGGTAATATAATTTTTGAAATAAAGACATTTTTTAATGAAATAGTAGAATGTTTTAATTTGCTTGAATTTAAAATACCTAACTTAGAAGAAGCTATTATCTTAAACCCTTATGACGGTACTCTAATAGAAATTTTAAAATTAGTTTTTAGAGCAAATCTTTCAAACATTTATGAAATGCAGTATATTCTTGTTAGTAAACTACACTATACCCCAGATTACTTAGACGAAAACACGTTTACCGAAAATTTGCTTATTGTAAGGCTTTTTGAAGACGAAATAAAAAGACAAGAAGAGCAAAATAAAAAGTCAAAAACACCATCTGTACCTATTAACCCTGGAAAACTGTAAGACCTGAATAAATTATTAAGTGAGTAATAATACGGTATTAGACAAGATTAAGCAAATAGCTATTTCTAATAAAGTAACTACCTTTGCAAGGTCCTTAAATACAGACGTTGCTTTATTGCCTTTGACAATTAAACAGCAAAAAAATATTATTAAAACCGCATTAGATGTAGTACTTTCACCTATTACTTTTTCTTTAACTACATCAGAAATTATTAAAGAAAACTTACAACCTAAAGCAAATTTATCAATTTTAGATAAACCTATTGTCCTAATTGCACTAAGGGTTAATTCACTCGGTACCGATTATACTACTGACGGTGAAGATAAGCTTACCGTTAATTTATCTGAAGTTCTTAATAAGCGTGATTCAATTAACCCTCTAGATTTAGCAGAAACCTTAACGTTTGATAATTTAGAGATTACCACTAAAGTACCTTCTCTAGAAGAAGACTACAGAGTAAATCTAGAATGTAAAAAAGTACTAGAGAGCCGTAAAAGTGCAGATTCTGAAAAAGTTAAAGACTTAATTGGTGAAGTTTATATTTACGAAATTATAAAATTTATAGATAACATTAAAATAGCGGCAGATGGAAAGACAGACGAGGTAAAATTTAATATCCTTTCAATTAATCAAAAAGTAGAAACCGTAGAAAGCCTACCAATGGCAGTAACAACAAAGCTTATTGAAAGTATAGCTAAGATTAGAAAAGTAGAAAGTGAACCCCTTAAGATATTAGTTGGCGATAAAGAAGTTACGATAAACTTAGACACTGCATTTTTCACTAAAGAATAGTACAATTTTAAAGGTTTGTTCATAAGTATTAATAGCTTATGGACCCTCAACAGTTTCAGCTATTTTTAGATCAATTAACTAGAATTAGTTCTCGGTTAGACACTATATACAATGAAATGCCAGAGCCTGAAGATAAGAATAAAGACAAAAGTAAAATAGAAAGGTTACAGCCTAAAGAAAAGGAAAGACAAAAAGAAATAGCAAAAATTTATTCCAAGGAATTTGAAAAGAATTTTGAAAAATTAAATAAGAAACAAAAAGAATTATTTGATGAAAATCAAAAAATATTTCAAAAAAACGGAATTAAGGTAAGATTAGAATTTGTATCTAGAGATGTTTTAAGAAACCTTAAAAAAGTTTTTTCAGAAAGTGTTGCAGGAGCATTAGCCCTTCAAACTATGGGCGGCGGCAAAAAAGGCGGAAGTATGGCAGGTGCTGCAGGTAACTTTTTAGGAGGATTAATAGGCGGAGCAGGACCCATGGGCGCATTAATAGCAGCTATAGCCGCAGTAGGCGGAGTTGCTATTATATTTTTACTTTTAAAAAATTTAGATAAATTAGCTACCTTTATGAAAGAAGCATTGCCTGCTATAGGAAATTTTCTGGTAAAAGTATTACCACCCGCTATTGAAAGTGTAGGAAAAGCTATATCTACTATAGTAATTCCGCTTATTAAAACATTAGTTGAAAATGTAGTAAAATTAGCCGATACAATCCTGTCTCACATACCGCCCGTCTTAAAATCTATAGGCGAAATTTTACTACCTATAATAAACAACATAAAAGAGTTTTTTATGTATATTATTGCAAATATCCCTACTATAGTTGATTCGTTTTTTGGAGGTATATCTAAACTAACAGAAATAATTTTAAGTAACCTACCTCCTATAATGCCTTATATAACAGAACTTGCAAGCTATGTAAAAGAGATAGCACTTTCTTTAGTAGATAAAATTCCTTTAATTTTAAATACATTTAAAGATGTTTTTTTACCCACTCTATCTGCAATAAAAGATATTATCTTAACTTTAATACCTCCTTTAAAAGATATACTTAGTGAAGTTATTAAAGGTATTACTACAATTGCACCTTATGTTAAAGATATTTTAATAAGCGCGTTTAATAATTTAAAAGAAATCTTAACTAGTTTATTTACCGCTATTCAGCCATTGTTACAATATGTAGGACCGGTCTTTTTAGCAACTTTAAACCTTTTACAATCTACTGTTACTGGTATATTTGATGCTTTTTCAAAGTTAATAAATTTTTTTAAAGATATAGCTTTAAAAGTACTTGATTCTGTAGATAAAATATTCGAAACCTTCAGTAATAATTTTAAGTGGATTATGAGTCAATCCCCAAGCCATATTTTAAAGGTAGCAGGAGCAGTTACCGCTCTAGGAATAGCTATTGCTTCATTTGGATTATCTGCTGCAGGCGGTAGCGTTGCGTCAGCAGCTGGTACTCTTTTTAATAGAGTAGTAAACGGTAAAACACCACTGGAGTCTATTATTGAGTTTGCTGATAAAAGCGAAAAACTTAAAATAGCTGCAGATAACGTCGGTATATTATCTACAGCACTTGCTTCGTTTACTCAAGCTAAATACGGCGATGAATTTATTGATCAAATGATTAAAGTTGGAAAAGGATTAGAGCAAATTACTAATGCAAAGGGATTAGAAAAACTAGGTAATTTAAAATATGTAAATGATTTAAAAAATATTGAATTACCTGCCAAGCAAGTTGAAGTCACCAGTAAACAATTACCACTAATAGAAATGGCAGCTGAAAAAGAAGCTGTTTTTGATAGCCTCTATACTTCTACAACCACTTTAAACGAAAGTATACTTGAACTCAATACTTCATTAAATGAAATAAGAGATAGGCTTGATAACTCTATAAAAGTTCAACAACAACAAGCTAAGCTAACAGATAACAGCTTAGGAACTTTAAAAGAAATACGCGATAAAGAACAAGCCAGTAGTAATGTGGTTGTCAATAACAGTTCTAGCCAGATGGTTTTAACTCAAAAATCACAATCTAACTTAGACTTTAGAAGAGGACTCTTAGCTGTTAACTATTAATAAGTAATAATATGAATCACGTTTTTTCAATAGCTAGAAGCCGTACAGTAGATTCATCTAATTTGAGTGATGCAGAAGTAAACCCACCTCTTTTAGTTACACCTAATGTAGCACAAACTGGTCCTGGTGTAGCAGACTCTAATTATACACAAGGTGGAACTACAGTAGATATTGTATCTGATTTTTATTGGACTTATTCTAAACTTAAGGAAGCACGACAAGAAGTTCCTAGAATTATTTTAACAGAAAAGAGACTTAAAGCCAATGCTTTAATAAGCCAATTAAAATACTCTTTTGGTGTAACAAAAGATACAGTTACCGCTGCGGTTAATAAATTACCAGAAAATATAAAAAATGATTTGAACGATTTTTTTAAAAATGCAGAAGAAAAAACGGGTATTGGTAAAAAAACTAGTGAGTTTTTTAATCAATTTGACGCGTTACAGGATAATAATGATATATATGATAATAATCCTTATTTAAGACCATATAGAAATCTTTACATTACTGAACCTACAGGGTGGCAGTTTGTATTTCCTTACTTTGAAAATTATTCCGGTCTTCAAGCTAATGCATTTTCTGACGATGCTCCTAACCCCTTCTTAGGAATTCTTAAAAAAGCAGCAGAGGGGTTAACTGATTTAGCTTCTACAGCAGCAATATTAAGAGGACCAGCTTCAATAAGTTTTGTAGAAAAATCTAAGTTTTACAGTTATAGTACTGATGGAGAAGATATAACCTTTACTTTCCCTCTTATCAATACCGGATCTGTTTCTTTTGAAGATGTAATCAGAAACTGGGAATTATTATTTCTACTTCTTTACAATAATAAACCTGCTCGCAGAAACACCGCTTTAATAGATCCACCAAACATTTATCAAGTCGAAATACCCGGGGTAAAATTTCTTCCGTTTTGTTATGTGTCAAGTATAGCTGTTGAATTTCAAGGCACTAGAAGAGAATTAACTTTTGATTTATCGTACATTGATAATCTTAATCTTGAATCTGCATTACCTACATTTCAAGGAGGTATAGGGAATGCAGTAGGCGGAGTTATTCGTAATTTTCTTAATAATAAAGTAACTGAGGTTAAAGGATTTTTTAATCAACCAATCAGAAAAAAAATGACAACTATTATACCTGATGCTTATTTAGTTAAAGTAACCTTAAAAAGCCTTATTGCTGATTCGAAGAATTTTATGTATTCTATAATTAATAATCAACCATTAGTAACTACAAGCGTATCCGATCAATCAGCTTTAGAAGCCGTTGCCCAAGCAAGAGAACAGCTTCTAGTCAACCAAGGCCTAGGAAGGTAAAATGAGTAATTTAGGTATATATCAAAATAAACTTGCAGATTTACCAGTTTTAAAAAATTTCAGATATGAAAATATTTTTAGGGTGTACAAAAATAAAGAAAATAATTATTATTATAATTTATTGCAGTCTATTTTTATGCCTGAAAGTCTTAATGAAGATTTAATCTATTATCAATCAATTAATTCAAAAACTCCCTGGACACTAGTAAGTTTTAATGCTTACAAAACTATAGAACTGTGGTGGCTTATTTGTCTAACCAACCAAATTTTTAATCCAGTAAAATTTCCAGATAGAGGAACTATACTTAAGATTATTAAACCACAGTATGTACCGAATATATTGAATGAAATCAAACAAGCATTAAAGTAATATATGGCTGATTCTGTTGCTTACGATAGAAATTTTGACAACATTATAAACGGTAATAATTATCGATTTAATGTAGGTTTAGTTACTGCAGATGGTAGATATCAAGAGTTAAAAATAGCTTCTATTAATTCTCTAGTTATAGAAGATCAGTTTACAGATTTTTTTCATAAAGGGTATATAATAATTAATAATCGTTATGATGGAGTTGAGAGGTTAGCAGATGTTAAAAACAAGGAACGGTTAACGGTGTCTCCAAATTTTGTACCAGATAAAGGATTTATTTTTAGAGGAGATTCAAGAGATTTTTTATTAATTGATATTATGCCTAAATTAGATGATGCACAGTACGGATTTAACGACAACGCTAAAGCAAACAAAGTTTTTAGAATATTATTTACATTTTCAATTTATAATACAGAGGAAATAGCGGGCGAACTACCTGGTGAAAAATTTAAAAAACTATATTTTTGGGATATCTATTATGATCTTTTAAGGAATAAAAATTCTTATTTTTCAACATCAAACTGTTTAATTAATAAACAAGATACCATATATCTTTCTAATGCAGATAGAGGAATATCTACCGGTACAGCCATTAAAAAGTTCTTAGAAGATTTTTTTAATAAAGAAGATGGCCTTTCAGTAGCGATTAATGAAGAAGAATTTGATGCCGGCAGTACATCTATATTTTTTTCTGCTCCTGCTAGATTTAAGGGAATTGATTGTTTAAAATATCTATTAAGCAGACATATTTCTGATGCTAATAATAATTTTGATCAAGGATTTTTAAGAAAAAGTAGAAGCGATGCAACTTTTAGTCTTCAAAGTTTAGGTTCTATTTTTAAAAAAGCACTTACTGAAAACAGCCCTTCTATTGGTCAGTACTATTTAGAGACATTTAAGCTAGGTGAATATTCAGACTCTAGTAATGAGTTTGTAATAGAAAGCGTAGCATTTACACCACCTAATTCTCTTTACCTAGGAAAATATGGCACCATAAGCAACTTTGTTTACGACCCAATGCCCGGTGAATACTCACAACAAGACGTAGTAACAACATTAGTACACAGCTACAATTACGATGATAAATCCTTTAATATCGATCAAGATAGAAATACTATAATGTCAGCACTTTCTGTTTACGGTAAAAACTATGTTGAACCATTTAATAAGCTTTGCCCTGATGATAATGCTTATATAAACTTTTATCCAGGTGAATATAGGCTTCAACAAAAAAATGTAAAGAACGTTTTAGCGGTAGTAGAGGTAAATGCAGATCAAAGACTAGCAGCAGGAAGAAATAAAACTCTTTTTAATAATATATTTTTAAATAACACAGTGTTATTTAAAGTACCCGGGTCTACTCATAGGCAAGCAGGTAGATTTATAGGAATTAATAGAGAAGGGGCCACTGCATACAGTGATTTTGATAGTAAAATTTTAGGTGTATATTTTGTTATTGAAGTTAAACATATTTTTGAAGGTAATGATTACTATAATGAATTAAGATGCGTAAAAACTTATAGTTATGATAACTTATTTTTAAATACTAAGAGCAGATAAAATGATTAAAACCTCTACAAAGACATTATATCCAGAATTAGTAGATTCAAATATTGCTAATTCTGTTGAATTTGTAAAAAAATATTCAAATTTTTTACCTAGAATAGGTAGTATAAATTATACATCACCTGGGCAAACTACAGATTCTGTAGTATCACAAAATACACCAGGTATTAAGGAAGATGGTTCTTATGAGATGGATGTCCGTGTTACAGGGTATTCACCAGATGAGCCTACAGCTGATGAATATACCAAGCAAGGACTTGCCTCTAAAACAAATACTTACGGAAAATTACGTGCTGGTTATAGTGTTGCGGTAGACCCTAATGTTATTCCTTATGGTAGCAGAATTTCAATACCAGGGTTAGGAGATAGTTTTGTAGCAATGGATACTGGTGGAGCGGTAGTAAGCCGTAAAGCTAGTAGAAGAACAGGCGGTCAACCAATAGTAGACGTATATTTTGACTCCTACAATCAGCAATTACAGTTTGAAAGAACAAGTAAGCCCGTTTTAACCGCTAAAATCTATCCCCCAGATGGTAGTGTTATACCTAGTAATACACAAACAGATAAATCTCAGCAACAAGAATTAACACCCGTAGGTGATCTTACCCCACAATTAGAAGCTTCTATCAATTATTGGAACGCTAAAAAAAGCGGAGACCCTGTCACAGCGTTAGTAAAGTTTTTTGAATTATTAGATACAAGTATTTTAAAAGAATTTAATAATGATTTTGTATTTTATTGGTTTAAAAAGTTAAACTCTACTTTAGAAATTGTCAAATCACAGATAGGTTTACGAAGTGATTCGTTATTAGATGAGCCGAGTGATAGCATTGGTCTTTTGGTTAATGTAAAAAACAAGTTTGATGATAGTGTATCTCCAATTACTGATGTTGTTTTATCGTATGGACCACCTAATACAGTGCCTGTTTCATTAAAAAACAAGCTAAGTAATGCTAGTAGCAGTGTAATAAATGAGCTTAATACTAAAAATACAATTTTAATGAAGGGCAATTTACTCAATATAGTTAAAACAAGCGACCCCACAAGTATTATAACAGATACAACCCAGTCACATGGGTTAAACTTAATGACAGACTATTACTTTTATCAGAATTTTTATAAAAATATAGATTCTTTCGTTAATGAACTGTTTTCTGAATTTGAAAACACTAAAGAATATATTTCCTTCTTTAGTAATGTAAATGATAAAACTGGATATAACTGTAGAAACTATACAAACTGTAATTTACAGCAAATGACTAACATAAGTTTTGATATGTCAGTCGAAAAAATAACTGAATCTTTAGATATTCTTAAAAATAGATTAAAAGAGTCTATGAGTTCTAAAACAATAAAGAATACTCTTGCTGTAGGTCAACAACTAGTAAATAAACCAACGCTTACAACCAAGGAAATTAACGATAAATTTAACTACAAACAAAGAACCTTTAACGTAATACCTATTTCAAAAACAACTACTGCAATATCTAACGCTAGAGGAGCTATTCAAAATCTTCAATTACCTAATGCTAACATATCTAGATTAAATATTGCTGCACAAAAAACAGGTATAGCTGATATTCCTGTTGCTTCGCAGTATTTAGGCAGTGCAAGCGAGCTTTCAAACTCTATAACTAACTTTGATGTAGTAAAACAAACAGGTAATTTAAATATGCCTTTAGAATTACCGTCATTAAACGCAGGCAGTTTTCCTGAACTAGCAGCAATAGCAACAAATACGAGCTTTGATACCCCTAATCCTCAGGCTATTTTAGCTCAAGCTGAACAACTCAAGAATACTATATGTGATTTTAAGTTACCTGTTATTGGTAATTTTGATTTTAAGTCCCTAACAAACGCAGACATAGATTTTGATCCTGAATCTTTAGGTAAAAGACTTAAAGCATTATTACCTAAGATAACTCTACCTAAAACTGATGACTTTAAGAATATGTTCAAGAAGTTTAAACCTAACTTCAACAACCTTTGGAAGGATTTTTATGCTAAATATTTTGAATGTAAAGATAAAGGCAATAATTTAGCTTGATGGTTCAATATCTATTATTTTTGCACTAGTATTAGCACTATCTATTAACATTTTAAACACTTGCTCTCTTGTTGCTAATAGCTTTTGAGTTGTATCAGCTTCTTTTAATTCTTTTCTAGAAGAAATATCCATATGTTTTGCTTTAATTAACGTCTCGTTCTTTTTATCAGTTACAATTATTTTGTTTAAAGTCTCAATAGCCGTAGATGTTGCAGCTATTAATTCAGCTAGTGACCCCACATCCTTACTTTCTGGTGCAGAAGATATATATTCTTTTACATTTGAAACAACCTCTAAACTTTCTTCTACTAATTTACCGGCTTTTTCGACTACAAACCTTTCCATGTCTTCTTTTTTAAGAGGATTAGACTCTTTTTTAGCCTCTTCCGCTTTTTTGTTAGCATCATTAAGTTGTTCTAACAAATCACCTACCATTTCATTAAGCTCTTCGCTCATAATATTATTTATCATACGTTGATTATTATAAACATATATTATAATAGGTATATGTATAATGTTTCTAAAGATAGTGATCCGAATATTCAGTTTTTACCGGCTCTTAAGTTTGAAAAAACACATGATTTAGCTAAACTACCAACTAAAAACCATGAATCCGATACCGGATACGATGTTTATTCGGTTGAAGATAAGATTTTACCTGCCAAAGGAAGTAATGTGGTGGGAGTAGGTCTTAAGTTCGCCTCAATTCCTGAGGGTTACTGGGTAAAAGTAGAATCTAGAAGCGGCTTAGGATTTAAGCATAGTATTTTAGCCCACCCGGGTATTATTGACTGTGGATATAGAGGTGATGCAGGTGTTAAGCTTTATAATCTTTCAGATATAGATTATGAGATTAAGCAAGGTGATAGAATTGCTCAATTTGTTGTTTATTTAAACGTTTCAATGCCTGTAGAGTGGGGGAAAGTAGAGAATAGCGATAGAGGTGAAAAGGGCTTTGGTTCTTCTGGTAAATAATGAGTTTAAATTTTAATAATCTTTGGGTTGAGAAGTATAGACCTGCCTTATTATCTGATTTTATTATATCAGATAATAATAAATCTATTATAGAATCATATAAAACACAAAAAGAGATACCCAACTTACTTTTTATAGGTACACCTGGTATAGGAAAAACTACATTAGCTAAAATTTTAGTAAATGAGCTATTAGAATGTCAATATCTCTATATAAATGCTAGTGATGAAAACGGTATTGATACCATTAGGACTAAGGTTACTAGCTTTGCACAGACTAAAAGCATTGACGGTAAGATAAAAGTAATTATTTTAGACGAGACTGACGGTCTTTCAATCGATGCTCAACGCGCATTAAGAAATACTATGGAGGAATTTGCTAAAATAACAAGATTTATTCTTACTGCAAATTATAAACATAGAGTTATAACAGCATTACAAAGTAGATGTCAGAGCCTTGATCTTACGCCCTCAATTGATGGTGTTGTTAAGAGATGTGTACACATTCTAAAGACTGAAAAAGTTTTAATTGCAGTTGAGGAAAAACAAAAGTTAATGGATTTTATAAAAGCCTTTTATCCAGACCTAAGAAAATGTATTAATGAGCTTCAAAAGTCGTCAGCCAGCGGCTCACTTAAGCTTTTAGATGGTTTTAACGATGATGTACTAAAATTAATTTATGATCAGATAAAAAGTAAAAACGTTTTAGCATTAAGAAAAGCATTAATAGAAAATGAACAACAGTTTAACAGCGACTACGTAACTTTAATGAGAAATTTGTTTAATTTTATAGATAGTTTAGATATTACTACTAATATTAAAAAGAAATATTTGCTAACGTTAGCTGAACATTTATATAGGAGTAGTTTTGTAGTAGACCAGGAAATTAATTGCTACTCTTGCTTTATTACGATGTCGGAAATTACTTCTTAGGTAGATATTTGTAGGTATAAGAAGCGGGGTCGGGGCTTACCGGGGTAGAGGGTATCTTAACGTTAGTATTTAAAAGCTCTCTATCACCTTTTGAAAGCTTTTTATTACCTAAATCGGATAAACGTGTATCTCCAGGGGAGATAAAGGGAACTTCTTCACTTTCATCTTTTACTTTCTTAGGCTTGATATTCACACGCGTAGAAGGGTCATCTTTCTTAAAAACCTCAGGTACGTCAGGTAAATTAGGGTAAGAACTCTTTGGTTGCAGCATTCTACCAGGAACAGTAACAAAGTCCATATATCTACCAGGTGCAATCTCAGATGTAATATCAACATTATATTCTGTACCGGTGTAGTCAGTGTTACCAGCACCTTGAACAGCGGGTAATACGCTTTTAATATTAGTTACTCTTAAATTTAAACCACTATTTACCATGGATTGAATCTTTTCTTTAGTGTTTTCGCCTAATGCTTTATACCACGAGTCATTAAATGCACCTTCTTTAAAAATAACAACATCACCTGCTAGTAATCCACCTAAAGTATATCTTTGCATGGCGGATTCATATAATTCGACAAAATTACGCTTCATTTAAATTATTTATTCTCTTTACATTTAATAAAACTAATTTTAAAAGAATAAAAATGGTATAAATAATATCGTGGCCACAATAAAAATAGAATCTGTTGCTCAACAAGATAAATCACAAAGTAACTTTACGTTTACCGATTTAAAACTAGATTTAGAGTTTGATTATACGCAAAATAACGAATTACTTAAGAGAAAAGAGATTAAAGATATAAAAATAGACTACGATTATGCAGCTATTCGTAATTCTATCTTTAATTTACTTAATACAACACCCGGTCAGCGTATTTTAAATCCATTTTTTGGTGTTAACCTTCAAAAGTATCTTTTCAATAGAGTTAATGAAATACAAGCGTTTAACATAGGTACAGATATAGTACAAGCCATTTCTAAATTTGAACCAAGAGTTATAGTACAAAACGTAAATGTAGAAGCAGATGAAGTTAACCAGCAATATAACATTACACTTACTCTCGGTCTTGTAACTATTGATACTACTACTAGTTTTAGACTGGTAGGTACATTAAGTAATTCAGGACTATTTTTAAATAACTAATTATGGCAACAACCTTTAACAATTTTGATCTTACTAATACAGGCTATGTTGCGTTCGATGCACTCAGTCTAAAAAGTTTAATTAATGCTAGGCTTAATAGTAAGAACTTCTTTACTGATCAAAATTTTGAAGGCAGTAACATCTCCTCAGTGATAGATATTATAGCCTATGCATACCATGTTTTAATTTTTTATCTTAACAGAACTAGTTCTGAGAGTACTTTTACTACTGCCGAGCTTTATGAAAATATAAACAAGATAGTAAAGCTAATTAACTATAATCCTATCGGGTATCAAACATCTATTTTATCATTTCTTGCTACAGCATCAGATAGTTTACCGGTAAACATCTATACTATACCTCGATATTCATATTTTACTTTAAATGGTGTTAATTATTCGTTTAATAAGGATGTAACTTTTTCGAAAAATATTTCAAGCTCAGAAGTTTTAGCCGATTTACAAGAAAATAACTTACTATACCAAGGTAGATTTACGGAATACCCTTTATATACTGCAACAGGTGAACCGTTTGAAGTCTTAACGCTAACAGTTACCGATCCAAATGGGGCAAATGATATTATTGATCATTTTAACGTTGATGTTTATGTTTTAGACAATACTCTACCTACACCCGTATGGTCAAAATGGGAATCAACACAGTCATTATTTTTAGAAAAATCAAACGCACAAAAATATGAAATTAGATTAAATGAAAATCAAAGATATGAAATTAAATTCGGTAATAATGTCACGGGTAAGCAACTTAATAATGGCGATTCAGTAGCTATTTATTATTTAAAGTCCAACGGAACATCTGGTGAAGTAGGCCCTGGTATATTAGATAATAATAGATTGTTCTTTTTTAATACAGCTCAATTTAATCAAATAAAAGCAAGTGTTATACCCGGTAATTTAAACTTAATTACAAACACAGAAGCTAGCTACATTACATTTTCAAATATAGATGCTTCTACTAATTTTGTAGATATTGAACCTGTAAGTAATATTAAGACAAATGCTATAAATTCATTTAGAAGTCAGTACAGGTTAATAACATCCGATGACTTTACAAACTATGTTTTTAAAAATTACAGCAATATAATTTCATCTACAAGAGCTATTAATAATTGGGATTATATTTCAGGTCATTTAAAATATTATTTTGACTTAGGGGTAGATAAACCTAACTTGCAAAGCAGAGTGCTATTCAATCAAGTTAAATTCTCTGATTCGTGTAACTTTAATAATGTCTATATATATGCTGTACCTAGGTTAGAAAAATTAACATCCCTTACAACAAGAGCTAACTATTTAAACTCAGCTCAAAAACAACTATTGCTTAATGATCTACAACAGGTAAAACTAACTACAGCAGAAATTATAGTAAACGACCCTGTTTATGTTGCTGTAGATTTAGGGGTACTGCGTCCTGGCGAAACACTAACCCCTGAAATAAGTGAAACCACTTTTCTTGAAATTACAAGAGAAATTACTGCTAAAAGAAACCCTGAATCTCTTAAAGACTCTATTAAAACTATAATCTCAGATTATTTTTCAACTTCAAAAGATAATTTAGGAAAATTAATTAATTTAGGCGATCTTACCAATCAAATATTTGCACTAGAGGGTATAAAAGAAATTAATACTATACGTAGAATTAACGATACAATTATTAGGGTGCCAGGAATCAGCTTAATCATCTATAATCCCGTATACCCTTACAATGATATTACAATAACAACACAGGACACACAGCTACCTTATTTTAAGTTTCCGTTTTTAAACAATCCTTTAGACTTTGCAAATAAAATAGTCGTTGAAACACCATCTATTCAAGTACTTCAGACGGAGTTTTAATAAATGGCTAATCAGGTCAATTATAGATACGTTTACTTTAGCGTAAAAGACTATACTGGTAATGAAACACTATCCTCCTACACACTTCCAAATACCCCATTAACTTTTATTCCTGATTTTGTTATATCATTTTCTCCAGAAGAACGTACAAATATTTCTAATAAAAAAGTAGCGTGGGATTTCGGTGACGGAACGTACTCAACAGACTTAACTGCAACCCATCAATATAAATGTCCAGGTAATTACACGCCGGTCTTAACAATTTATGATAGGTTCGGAAATGCATTTGATAGTTCATATCAACCAACTATAAGCATTTATAATTTTATATATGATCAATTACAGTTTGAGGATTATAGAAAGTTTATTTACGATGTTCCGGCAAGCAAGATAGATGACCCGTTAGTAATTAATCGCCACTCTAGTTGGCAATCATACAATGCATTAAGCGCAACAGGATATACGGTAAATCTTTATGCTTCTGGTGCTGCAGGCGATTATTTAAATATAGAAAACTTTTTTGAAGACAAATGGTCGCATTTAAGAGCTTTAAGTAGGTTTGTTGAAAGAAGAAATATTGGTACTGAATCTGAATATTTTCCAGTAAACAAACTAGTTACTACTAATCAAGAAATTTATTGCAGGGTCAATAAATTTAAAGAGCTAGAACTATGCGAAAAAAATAGCGAAGGCAGTGTATTCGCTGGTACTACCGGTTCTTGTACTTTCTATTATGTGGATGATAGAGCTAAAAACTTTACATCTAGAGAATTCCCAATATTTTTATTTGCTACTTTAGATAGCTCAAAATTTAATGACAAATACTCATTATATAATAACTCTTTTGAATATATTAATTACCCGCCGTTTGGCTTTCAAATGTTAAAGCCAGCAGTCCTTCCGATTATCAAAGTAAGGCATAACCCAGCACAAAATCTTTCTATATCTACAACCGGAATTGACGGTGAGGGTACCCTTTCATCTACTAAATTTAACATACCTACTATATCTTGGGAGAATACTGAAATACCTTTTGTTGTAAAAATGAAAGATAATGCTAATTTTACAACAAAAACTTATCCTCCTCTTTCTTCCTCTACGGTAAACACCTCTCTTACCAGCCTTACAAGCTATGATTTAACTTTCGGGCTTATTGAACATACAGATACCGGGACAAGACCGTTTACAGCAGTTAAATTTTACCAAGATTTTACAGCAGATGCCCCTCAATCTATAGGAGCATTTTATAAAGGCTATTTTATACCTCAAGAAACAGCTTTTAACGTATCGCTCACGGCGTCTATAATAGTTCAAGATCCAATCAACTTTCCTAAAGATAGCTTAATAGGCTGGATAGCCGTTCCACAGTTTAATGTTCTTTTAAGATTTTTTAACTTACAAATTTATGATTATTGTAAAGGATTTTTAGATTTTACTACATCCGCAAGCGGTAAATTTTTCTATAATTATGAAAATAGAAATGTATACTCTATTCAAGTAGCACCCTCCGGCTCGCTTTTTGGCAGTGACTACCAAACTTGGTTTGCTGATGGTACTACTGATAATATTTTTAAATTTGATAGTAACGGTAATATATTGTCTTCATTTTCGTTATCTAGCTACCCCGCGTATGATGAGCTTAACATGGTTTCTTATACAATAGACTTGAGATCAGACGTGCTTAGCAGTGCAGCTCCAGGCAGTATAGTAATGGATGGTAACAGTGATTTATGGGTTGCTTTGTTTGATGCTGTCTCTGCATTTAAAATAGATAAAGATACCGGTTATATTAAAGCTATTGCTTATCCTAACACTTCTAATTTTGTTTATTACTTAAGTTCTGATTATAATATACCCGAATTAAGCGGATTTGCTGGTGAAAATTTATTACTCCCTGCTAGTATTGATGCAGATTTAAATAATAATATTTGGGTAACTTATACACACCCTGCATCAAACTTTTTAGTAAAATATGATACAAACGGTAATGTTCTTAAAACTGTTGTATTTCCATTTTTACATTCACCTGTAGAGGTATGTATAGATAGAAACAAAAACGTTTGGCTTACCACATACAATTTAACTACATCATCTACTAGTATTACTGGTAAAAATGATTACCTCTATAAGTTTGATACTGATGGTAACTTACTACCCGGGTATCCTTTATCTGGGTTTAAAATGATAGGAAATATTGCTATTGACGGGCAGCAAAACGCATGGGTTGCCCAAGACAGACAAACATTAACTAAAATAGACGCTTTAACAAAACTTACAACAAATTATATTGCTGGTTCAGGTAACACTACAAATTATATTCAAAGCTTTGGTGGTATAGCGTGTGATACAGCTTCTTTTATTTGGGCTATTAATAATTTTGATCAAAAATTATATTTTATAGATGCAACCGAGCAACCTAAGCCTATACAGGAGATACCCTATATAGACTTAATTTTACCAGGTAATAGTTTACAAAACCCTATTTCTACTTTTGAAGAAAAGCAATTTCAGGCTTATGGGGATTGGTTAGGTAGCAGATGGCTTAACAAATATATTGATAGTAGCGCTACAATCAGAACATTAACAGGAGAATCTAATCTTTTTAATCTTTATCCGTTGTCAGGTAGATATAATATCTCCAAGATTAATGAAGACTTTGATGCAGAATCATATTATAAATCTTTAATACTAACAGAAACATTAGAAGACAAGTTTATATTTTTTAATAGCTTCTTAGGTACAATTGTAGGTAATTTGACTTCACAGCCATACGAGCTAGGTAAAACAGTTTATGAAAAAATAGCAAATTATGTATCTAATACTGCCGATATTGATATAGTTAATCTCGATCAACTATTATCTTTCTGTAAAGAACTTTCTATTCAATTTGAACAATACAATTATCCATTCCCTCCCCAGCTTGCTCGTTTAATTAATATTTTATCAATTAAACATAAGAAACTATGGGGAGAAAAAAATAAATTCGAACTACAGTTTAAAAATTACGGTGCTAGTACTAGTAAAAATTTAGGTACTCAACTCTCAACACTTACGAGTATAATTTCTTCTGGTCAACCTTTAGTAGCATATGAAAAATTTTCTGATACCTATCTTCTAGTTAATAATGTTGAGGTACTATCTTCTAATCAAACACTAAGTTATGGTACTCTAATACCCCTATCTTCGTATAATTATGATTGGGGTTGGGGTCTAGTTGCACCTAAATCATTATCAGGTAATAGAATATCTGATTATTATTTATTCTACACTTTTATACCCACATTTGAAGGCTCTTACAAAGAAAATGTTATAGATTGGAATAACCCTATGACAACACTAAGCTTTTACAATAGCTCCTTTGCAGACTGGAGTAAAAACGACGGAATTATTCAAAATATACTTAGCTATGAACTAACTAAGGGTCTTCGACTGTTTTTAAGTGCTAGCGAGTTAGTATATAATAATTAAATAATTAGATGCTTGACTCTAGTAGATATATTGACGAAAGAATAGCTAATTCAATAACATCGTCAGATAGGTCAGACTTTCCTGTTGATCAGACTAGTCCTTTAACGTTTCAAGAATGGTTAAAGTATAATAATACTCTATTTACTAATACAGATGATTTTCTTGTAAGATATCAATCTTATTTAAACAATTGGTATATATCTAAAAATTTTAATACTACACAACATGAAGATTCCATAAAGCAAATGTATGTTTTGCTTATCAATGAAATAGTCATCTCGTACACTTCATCTGATGAAAAGAGATGGTTGAAAAATATAGACTTTAATAATCCTAAAGATTTGGCTGTAGCTATTCCTTTTTTTGCGCAAAAAATAAAAGACATATGTCTTTATTATAGCACTTTAAGAGATGATGTTAGAACTGCAGAGCTTAGATATAGTCTTAAAGGTTCGAACTATGGTATTGAGAAATTAGTTTATAATGAAATTTCTAAATCATTAGAAACTGAAGATTTAACTGATCTTATTAGAACGCTTTCTCTTTCTTTATCTAATGTTAGAAATAATTTAGTAATTGAAATAGAAGATTTATATGATACTTACCCCTCATACCTTGATGTAAGCTATAATAAACCAGCATCAACATACCAAGCTACCGGTACTAGAAAGGACTATTTTAATTATAATCAATATAACATTGACCCACAGATTTCGATTGATTTCAACTCAGCAATTGTTTCTGCTATAACATCATATCCTTTCTTTTTAATAGAATTGGGCTCGAATAATTTTAGCATAACACCTCAAGTAGGTGCATCTGATTTAAATCTATTAAAAGATAGTGACTACATTAATACAGTTAATAATGAACAAGAATCAAATTTAAATATAAATCTCGAGCAATTACAATTAGAAAAATTTATAGGTACTGATTTTTATTACCTTTCTACCGGATCTACTAAAAGCGCTTATGTGTCTGGTCTACTCGCTATTTCAAACAACCCTTTTGCAAATTATCTTAATAAAAGATACCCTGCTGTTGCTGCTATACCCGAAACTAGCTTTATTAAAACAGCAAAACAGATAGGGCTATTTTTTAAACCCGATAAGCTTGGTATCTCTAATTTTAACTGTTTTGGTGTACAGAGTTTTATAGATACTAGCGCATTAAGTGCAAATACATTGTACGTATTTCCTGATCCTTCAAAATATGGTAATATATCAGGGCTTTCACAAGAAGAATTTAATTACCCACTGGTAATTTTAGAAGATAACTATTTAAATAAAGTAGATTTTTCCAATCAATATATGTTTGGTGAAAGCGATACAAGCCCCTACCTTCAAACATTTAGAGCGTACGAAAGCAGAGAACAGTCACTGCAATTACCTACGCAAGGTTTATCTAGATATATAGATGCTCAGGACTTTTTTAAAGGAGATATACGTTCAATATGGTCTAATGAAGATATATTTCCTATTATACCTAAAAATTATTTTCCAATTGAAAGCAGATTGGAAAAACTATATTCTATTGATCAAACACTCGTAACTTATAAAACTGATATATATGGAAATAGCTATAGTTTATACAAAAATATACACCCTGCAAAAAAACTAACTAATACATTTAATTCTAACGAAGGAGAATTATTTAAGTACTGTAAAATATTAAATGGTTATTCTTTTTATGACAATGTGTCGGGGTATAATTTTGACTGGACGGAAGAAGACCCTTCTAGAGACTATTCTGGAGTAATATTAAAAACAACAACAAACATTCCTCCAGGTACAGGGTATTTTACTAGAGCATCTTCACTTACAGGCGTTTCTCCGCTGTCGGCACAATACTACAACAATGGTATACCGTTATTTGCACTTTCAGGAACAATTACTCCTATTATATCTTATAGATTTCAACCAGAAACTTTTTGCTCAGAAACATTAGTAACTAGGTTTTTGTGCAATACTTTTGATTGTGTTGAGTTTAAGGGCAAAGGGGGAGTAGCTCTTCCTGATGTTTGCTCCGATCTACCCTCTTATAATGCAGAAACAGACGATTTATATTATACCGACTTAATTGATAGTGGAGCATCGCCTACAGGCCCAGATTTTAGACCGAATTTTGAGCACCCACCAATCTTTACATATACACCCTATTTTACAGCAGTAAAAAATATTGAAGGTGGAGCTTACTTGTTTAACGGTGAACAGCCCTGCGGAAGTATAGTTGCTACTAGAAAAGTTGTATATGCAGAAAAAAATAACTTTTTAGATTATAAATTACCTAACAGAAATACTTTAGTAATTGAAGGAATTAGTGGTGCACCTTATAAGAAATCTTTATATGAAGTAAAATTTAAGGAGTACGGTACCGGTTACTTTAGAGATTCAAACTCCCTACAGATCGTCCCGCTTTCTACTGCACTTAGTGGAATTTATACTAAATTTAATCAAGAAATACTTGCCGAACTAAATACAAAACTTATTAATTTCGATGTCTATTACGATACCGTACAATTTGAAACAGAAAATTATTTAATTCTTGATAAAATTAAATTTGATTATAATACCAATTTAATAGAAAATGTTACTAAATCAGATGCATATTTCTTTAGAGGAAATAATATTAATTTTGAACATATTTCTACTGTTTGGTTTAATGAATTAAAAGATACATTATTCTTTTGCAAGATGGTGCTATATCCTTCTTTAAGCGCAACTAATAAAAAGATAATTTATCCTGAAATTTATACGGTAGACTCTAAAAATTTAAATGTAACTAAACTATACCCACCAATTCCAGATAGCACTCTTGATGCGGAATACCTTTCTCAGTTTTCTCTATCTGGAAAAAACATAGAGCTTAATATTGTTGAAATTGAAAAGCCTATACTTACGTTTGATTATCAAACAGAAAGCTTTGTAATTACATATCTAGGTAAAGACCCAGCAAACGTATTTTATGTCTTTAAAATTTACTTTAAATATGTAAACGGTGTTATAACTAATATTAATAATTTTATGTATAAGCTAACACCAGATGTATTTTCTAATAATTTCAATTCTGTGTACCCATACCAATATTCTACATATAATGTAATAGGCAGCTCTGGTGTAATAAATGGTATATTCAATTTTGGCCTATGATACAAGATTATTTTTTTACCCCTAATAACAAAACATCTATAGTTTTCTTAGATAAAACTATTGATACTGCAAGAGACTATATTATAACTTTCGACTACTGCTGCTACGGTCCGGGTGTCTCAGGTTCAGAGGGATTTAGTTTGTTTTTCGTTGACAATCAAGTAGCTAATATACAAGGAGGGGGTATAGGACCCGGTTTAGGCGTAACTGCATTAACTGGTTTATCCACACTACCACCATTTGGATTTCCTCAAATTAAAAAATTTCCTGGTGTAGCAAAGACAAATTTTGTAATAGGTTTTGATGTAAGTGGGTTTTTTGGTTCCGATATTTTATTTTTAGATGGTAATTTTTATCCTCAACCCAATACTATTTCTATAAGAAGCGGTTCGCAAGATAATTTTAAACTACTTTACACTACTGCCAATCTTTCATCTTCAGCATTCTCAGAACCTTTTAATCTATATCAACAATCAACTACGGGCGATGTCTATAAAACTTTTAGAATTAGAATTACTAATTTAGGTAAAACTGTAGTTGTAGATCACAAAAACACTTCTTCTAACAAATTTATAAACTTATTCTCTTATAATTTACCTAATAGTGCGCCTGTTTCAGTATTTCCTGCTCTGGGGTTTGGTAGAGGTCCTTCAGAGATGTTTTTAAGAGTAAAAAATATAAATGTTAACGGATTTTTCTTAACACCAACACCTACCTGCACCGTTACACCAACAAACACTGTCACACCTACTGTTACACCTACAAATTCTGTAACACCGACAAACACTGTTACACCTACAAGAACACCTACTATAACACCGACAAACACTGTTACACCTTCTATTACACCTACTATAACACCGACAAACACTGTTACACCTTCTATTACACCTACAGAAACCGTCACGCCTACAGTTACACCAACTGAAACCGTCACACCTACAGTTACACCAACTGAAACCGTTACACCGACAATTACACCTACTGAAACAGTAACACCCACTATAACACCCACCACTACAATCACACCTACCAACACAGTTACACCTACAAGAACACCTACTATAACACCTACAATGACTAAAACACCTACTAATACGCCTACCAACTCTGTTACCCCTACAATAACACCTACTAACTCAGTTACACCTTCAATTACGCCCACGATGACTAAAACACCAACAAATACGCCTACAGTTACAGTCAGTCCCTATGTAGCAAGCTTTGCTTCTAATCAAACTAGTATTACTATACCTGCTGCTGGTCAAGCAAGTGTTTATCCTATAACATTTACTGCTAATACTACTGTTGCACCTTCAAGAGTCATATTATCTCTTAATAATTTTAACCATTCTTCACCTTATGATCTAGGAATGTTACTAGTATCACCTAACAACATAAATTGTTTGGTAGCAGGTAAAATACCGTTTGATCCAGATGATCCTCAGCCTGCAGTTAGCGTCTATGTAACACTAGATGGTACAGCGTCAACACCGTGGAATGCATATTCATCCGGTACTTTCGATACAAATTACGACCCAACAAAGACTTTCCCATTCACTTCCCCTGCACCTGCAGGGCCATATAATAATACTTTAGACGTGTTTAATGGTATTACTGCTGGAAACGCTACAGGAACATGGAGACTTTATATATTTGACTTTACTTCTGGCGATACAGGCTCTCTTGCAAGTGCTACTCTAAGTTTCATATACAGTTGATAATGGATTTACAATAGTATATAATTAAAATATACTTGTGAAAATATTCATTTCTATTGCATCGTATCGAGATCCAGAACTACTACCAACAATTAGAGATTGCATTTCAAATGCAAAACACCCCGAAAATTTAAGATTTGGCATTGCATGGCAAAAAGATGAAAAAGAGACATTAGGTGAGTTTGCAACTGACTCAAGATTTAGAGTTATTGAAATACCTTATCAAGAAAGTAAAGGAACATGTTGGGCTCGTAACGCAATTCAAGAAAAATATGATGGAGAAAAGTATCATTTACAGCTAGATAGTCATCATCGCTTTATAAAGCATTGGGATGTTGAATGCATTCAAATGATAAAAGACTTACAGGATAGAGGACATAAAAAGCCATTGCTTACTGGTTATATTTCTAGCTTTAATCCCACTAATGATCCCGCTGAGCGGATTAATGTACCGTGGAAGATGAATTTTGATAGGTTTATACCGGAAGGTGCAGTATTCTTTTTACCTGCTTCTATTGATGATTTTAAGACACGTTCCTTACCGGTACCAGCAAGATTTGTATCTGCACATTTTATTTTTACACTAGGCAAATGGATTAAAGAAGTACCGTACGATCCGTTTTACTACTTTCATGGTGAAGAAATTAACCTTGCAGTAAGATCTTATACATGGGGATATGATTTATTTCACCCTCATAAAGTTGTAGCGTGGCATGAATATACACGCCGCGGTAGAACTAAACACTGGGATGATATTAAAGACTGGGTTGATATGAATAACAAGTCTCATCTTCGTAACCGTAAGTTATTTGAGATGGATGGTGAAAAGAAGGACATAAAGTTTGGTAAATATGATTTTGGTAAAAAGAGAACAGTAGCAGAATACGAGAGATATGCAGGTATTTGCTTTAAAAAGAGAGCAGTACAAAGATATACTCTAGATTATAATTACCCACCTAATCCAGAAGACTCAAAAATGTCTAATGAGGAATTTGATAAATCTTTATTGAGGATTTTTAAGCATTGTATCGATATTCGTTATGAACAAGTGCCTGAAAAGGATTATGATTTTTGGTGCGTTGCATTTAAAGATAAAGAAGGTAAAGACGTTTATCGTAAAGATGCTGATAAAGCAGAAATCGAAAGAATGTTTAACGATCCTGACAAATATTGTAAAGTTTGGCGTGAGTTTAATGCAGAAGGCTTACCTCATAGCTGGATAGTATGGCCTCATAGTGTTTCTAAAGGTTGGGCAGACCCTATAACCGGTAATTTATAATGTTAAAAATTGCTTTTCATGACAATAATTTATGTCTAAGAGGGTCGTCTGTAGCTTTATATCAATACGCGCATTATAATGAAAAAATATTGGGTAATAAAAGTTATGTCCTGAGTTGCCCAACAGCTAATCTAGATGCTTTACCTAAATTTAAGGAACGTTTCGATGTACATTTAGCTCATTTTCATGATCATACACCTTTTTTAGTACAAAATAAGATTGATTATTTGTATGTTATAAAGGCAGGTGGTGTTGACGGTGTAGCAATGAGTAATCCACCGACACTAGTACACGCAGTTTTTTGTTCTAAAACACCTCATGGTCATAGATATGCTTATGTTTCAGATTGGCTTTGTAAAGCTATGGGATTTGATGTTGAAAAGCATTCTGTACCCCATATTGCTGAGCCTTTACCTTCCCCAGCATATTCTTTAAGAGAAAAATTAGGTATATCTCCTAATAAAAGAGTATTCGGCTGTTATGCAGGGTTTACTGAATTTAATATTACTTGGGTACAAGAGTTAATATGCTATTTAGCAGCTGAAAACCCAGATCTTGTTTTTATGTTTATGAATATAGAGGATTTTAGATTTAGATGGCCAAATGCACCTACTACTACGCATAATAATATTATTTTCTTACCCGGTACTTATGATATGCATGAAAAAGCTGCATTTGTGAATGCGTGTGATGCGATGATTCATGCTCGTGGAGGAGGTGAAACGTTTGGATGTGCTGTTGCAGAGTTTAGTATGGCTAATAAACCTGTGATCACTTACGGTGAATCAGGTGAACGCAGTCATATAGAGTTGCTTGGTGAAAGAGGTATTTTTTATAAAACACCGGATGAACTTAAGGATATATTCTTAAATTTTCCTAAATATGTTAAATATGATGATTATTATAAATCATATGATTGCTGTAGCCCTGAAATTATAATGGAAAAGTTTGATAAAGTATTTTTAAAATGAAAAATAAAATTTTAGTCAGTGCAATTTGCTTTGTTAATAGAAAAAAACCTGGAGCTGAAATTTATGCTACATTTACACGTCGTTTAATTAATGATGTAATGGTTAAATCACCCTATGATGTAAGAATTGTAACTAATGAGCCAGATCATTTTAAAGAAGATTTAGATAAATGGGGTGAACGAGTAACAATAAAGCACGATGATTTATCAAAAAATCAATTAACTGTAGGTCCCTTCAATCAGAATTTAAAATACAAGACATTAGAAAATATACCTGAAAAGTATCATTGGGTATTATACTTAGATTGCGATGCGGGTTTTACAGATGTGCTGGATGTCACAGAAATTGATTCACATATTGAGCATTGGGAAAAACAGGGTTATGATATGCTAGCAACTAGAACTAATTGTACAGTTCTTGGCGAGCTTCAACAATATAAAAATTGGGAACAAGACCATCAGAATGAAATAGCTAAAGGTAATACCAGTCATTGGTACCAAGGGGGGCTATTTACTAGAAAATTTAATTTTTATAATGTTACACTTGAAAACGGTCCTGTAGAATGGTTTGATGCTATTTTACCCAGTGAGCATGTTTTTTTAGTTAAAAATAACAACAAACTCGCAAAAATGGCTGAAGAATTTGAAAAGCTTAATCAAAAGTTTGAAACTCAAGTTACACTGCCCTACATTGTTACTTGGGATATGGAAGCATTTGAAATAGGCGTTTCTGCTAAAATAGCCGGCTACAATATTGGTGATTTCGATAACTACGGTCTTTATCATGTTATAAAAGTGGTATGTAATCATAATAATTGGGAAAAAGTTAAATTTTAATTATGAAGTCAGTTCGTCTTAGAGCTTCTTGGACGAGTGATGAAGAAATACTTAAGAGAATTCTCTTACAATTTAAGACATCTGATGAAGACGTTTCAGGCATTAATTTTGTTTTTGATGATAGCTATGATATAATAGTATTTTTTGGATACATTACAGGTGATATTAAACCAGGAACAAAAGCTTATGTGTTTCCACAAGAACCGTCCTGGTCAGGCGGGCATCCTAGATATTTTAGCGAACATAATGGTTTAACTGTATTTGGATACGATAAAAACCTCTATTCAAATCCTAATGTAGTAACTGAAAGCATGAGTTATATGTTTTATGGCGGCAGAGGCCCTACATCTGAAGGTTATGATCACTGGACATACGACTTTATTTCAAACTATAATTTTATTAAAACAAAAAATATAGGTTGCTTGATATCTACCTTGGGTACTGATGACAGTGAAAAACCACCCGGGTGTATCTATAAAAAACGTATTAAACTAGTAGATCACCTCATAGAAAATGCTAGTTTTATAGATATTTTTGGGCGAAATGGAGATAAACCTAATTTAAAAGGAGATGCATTGTACAAGTTTGACGGATTAAAAGACTATAAATTTTCTATATGCTGTGAAAACTCTAGTGAAAAGAATTATATTAGTGAAAAGTTTTTTGACTGTATTATTACAAATACGGTACCTATATATTACGGTTGTAAGAATGTTGAAGACATTGTTCCAAAAAACTCTTTTATTTCTATAGATGTTGATGATTTAGATAGTACATTAAAAAAGTTACAATATGTTAGTGATAACTGTGACAGCTTGTATAATGAAATGCTACCTAATGTTATTAAGACAAAAAATATGTATTTTAATGACTTTAATATACTAAAAACAATAAAAAAGCTTTGTAACTAATACTTTACATATTGAAGCTTAAGAATTTTAAAATATATATTATATAAATGACAAAAGTGGTTATTCATCAACCTAAAAATTTTGAAAGTAGATATTATCGCTATTATAATTTTTTATTTGATGGATTAGCAAATAAAATAAAAGAAAATTTTGATTGCCTTGAAGCCAGGTATTTTAAGCATGCAAATGAGACAAGATACCCAGTCAAACTAATGTATGATAAAGAATCAAGAAATTCAGATAGTACTTTATTGCTAGAGTGTGAAATGTTAATTGAAAATCACGAAACACAAGAAGTTATAGTGCTTTCAGTTTCAGATGATCTTACACATGCTATCCTTACAAATTACCCACATGTAAAAAAAATCTTAATATCACAATTTGAAAAAAATAAAATAAAATCGCACCTGTATAATGGTCAGGATTTCAGAAATTTTCATCCTTGGGTTTATTTTCCACAAAATATCTATGATTACGACCTATACTATACAAAGCGTCAAGAATTACCCGGATTGATAGATAAATTTTATTTTAGAGGCACTTCATTAGAAATTAGGGCTATCTTGCAAGGGTTCAATCCAAAATACTTTGAAGGCGGCTTACCTATAGGAGGGTTTGAAACATACGCATCAGATATTATTAATTATAAAATCGCTTATTCGACTGCGGGTAGAGGTGAATTCTGTTATAGAGATATAGAGAATATGGCAATGGGTATACCTATATTACGTTTTGAATATTCTCATGAAATGAACCCACCCCTTATACCTAATTTTCATTATATTTCTGTTCCTAGACCTTCAATAACTACTGAACATCAGCTTACACCTGATCATGCACCTTTAATTGAAAATAGATTTTTGGAAGTAAAAGACGACAAAAACTTTTTAGATTTTATTTCAAAAAATGCCCGGGAATATTATGAAAAGTATATTAAATTAGATAGTTGTATACAACACACCTACAATCTAATGGAAATTGAACAATGGAAATAGAAAAGAACATAAGTAAAAAAGTAGATCTCGAAAAAAATGACGGCTTATCCGGGTATCTAGGATTTGCCTGTCAGCAGCATCATGGTATTTATAGAGTTTTTTATGATTTTTTAAACGATGTAAAACCTAGTAATATTTTAGAAATTGGAACAGCTCTTGGCGGGTTTACTCAATATTTAAAATATGTTAATGATCTGATAGGTAATACTGATTGTAGAATTTTAAGCTATGAAATTCACTATCAAAACTGGTATGAAGATATGAAAGCGCAAGGTATAGATGTTAGGGTTGAAAATATATTTTCTACTGATTATTCTGAAGTTAAGCCAGAAGTCATTGATTTTATTAGGTCACCGGGGACTACTATAGTATTTTGCGATGGTGGTAGTAAAAAAGATGAATTTAATATTCTTTCATATTATTTAAAAAATAAAGATTTTATTCTTGCTCATGATTATGGTTATAGTAGAGATATATTTCTTCAAACAGCACATGGTAAAATTTGGAATTGGTGTGAAATAATAGAGGCAGATATAGAAGCAGCTGTTTCAAGAAATAACTTAAAAGACTATAAAAATGAAATTTTTAATGAGGTTGCATGGACATGCAAAGCTAAAGTATGAATTTATTTGAAAAAATAAGACATTTTATTAACAGTAAAGTTGATGCTAGTATTATTAATGATGAACAAATTAGTTATCTGGTGTTATATTTAATAGAAGCTCTAAATGAAAAGCTCGAAGGCGATGTAGTTGAATTAGGTTGCTATGTAGGCGAATCTAGCAAATATTTACAAAAAACACTTTTAGAAGCTAAGGCTAATAAAAAACTATATGTTTATGATTCGTTTGAGGGGCTCCCACCATTATCTAAATATGAAGAGCATACAGGCTGGACAGAGGGTGGGTTAGCAACTACAGAAAATGCATTAAGAGCTAATTTTGAAAAAAACAACTTACCTCTACCGACAATTACTAAAGGATGGTTTAAAGATATTAAACCCGAGCAACTACCTGAAAAAATATGCTTTGCATTTTTAGACGGTGATTTTTATGATTCTATTTATGATAGTCTAAATAAAGTTTACGATAGAGTTGTAGAAAAAGGCTATATTTTTATTCATGATTATGATAGAAAAGATTTACCAGGAGTAGCTGCAGCGGTTAACGACTTTTTTAATGAAAGACACTACACTTTTAATGTTGTAAAGTTATGTGATCAATTAGCAGTTATTCAAAAAAATACACAGTTAGAAGTTGTCGAAATACCGAAATCGCCATATACAATAGTTACAGGTCTTTGGGATATTGGTAGAGATAAATTAACTGAAGGTTGGTCTCGTTCATTTGAACATTATTTAAAGAAATTAGAAGAACTTTTAAAAACTGATTTTAATTTAATAATTTTCGGTGATCCAGAATTAGAGCAGTTTATTTTTCAACACCGTCAGCACTACAATACACAATTTGTTGCAAGGAGTCTGGATTGGATAAAGAAGATGCCATTTTATGATAAAATTCAAGAAATAAGAACAAATCCAGATTGGTATAATCAAGCTGGTTGGTTAAAAGATTCTACACAAGCTAAGTTAGAGCTCTATAATCCGTTAGTTATGTCTAAGGTATTTTTACTTAATGATGCAAGTATTTTAGATAAGTTTAATTCTGAATATTTGTTTTGGCTCGATGCAGGTATTACAAATACGGTACACCCAGGATACTTTACACATGATAAAGTTTTAGATAAGCTGCCCGCACTATTAGATGATAAATTTTTATTTGTAAGTTTTCCTTATCCTGATGGTGGTGAAATACATGGGTTTACCCGTACAAAAATGAATGAGATAGCTAATACTTCAAACGTAGAGTATGTTAACCGTGCAGGCTTTTTTGGCGGGCCGAAATCTAGTATTGGTGAAATAAATGGAATATATTATTCATTACTTAAGGACACCCTTTCTCAGGGGCTTATGGGCACAGAAGAAAGCATATTTACTCTTATGACATATTTACACCCTCAGCTGTTTAAACGGTTTATGATTGAGGCTAACGGTTTATTAGTAACATTTTTTGAAAACTTAAAAAATATTAAAGTTGAAAAAGAAGAAACAAAAATAGTAATTGGGGAAAACAATACCGGAACGGGTCTTTATGTAATTGGGTTTAATTCCCCCAAACAATTTGAATTGCTATGCGAAAGTTATCTTACGCATTCGGGGTTTATACGCGATACCACGAATTATCTTTTAAATAATAGTACAGATTTATCGCTTAACAAAGAATACATTGCTTTATGTAAAAAATATAATTTTGAGCATATTAAAAAGAATAATGTTGGAATATGCGGTGGTAGGCAGTTTATAGCAGAGCATTTTGAAACAACAAATTTAAAGAATTATATTTTCTTAGAAGATGATATGACGCTAGTTGAATCACCAGGTACAGTTTGTCGTAACGGCTTGGCTAGATATACAAAAAATTTATTTTTTAAAATTCATAAAATAATGGATAAAGAAAAATACGATTTTATTAAATTTTCTTATTCTGAATTTTTTGGCGATAATGGTACGCAATGGGCATGGTATAACGTGCCACAGCCAATAAGGGAGAAATACTGGCCGCACTATAATAAATTACCAGAAATTGGTACAGATCCTAATGCACCTAGAACTAATTACACTTGTATTAAAACGATTGATGGGTTAAGTTATCTAGAAGGTGATGTATATTATTGTAACTGGCCACAACTGGTTAATAGAGAAGGTAATAGAAAGATGTTTATTACAACTAAATGGGCTCACCCTTTCGAACAAACTTGGATGTCGCATATGTTTCAACTTACAAAAGATAAAAAACTCAAGGGCTCGGTTCTCTTACTATCTCCGGTAGAACATAATCGCTTCGATCACTATAAAAACAATTTACGTAAAGAAAGCTGATATTTAAGTAAATAATAATGTGAACCTTGTTTTTTATAAGCTTTCAAGCGTCCAAATTCTTGAAAGACCTTATGTACTAAATGGCTATTTATTTGAAGACCCTGTTTACCCTGTTATAGTCTTTACTAATACTGCAACTGGTAGTTCGTTTTCTGCAACATCAGGTACGTTTGTTTACCCGTACTCTGCATATGGTGGTCAATTTTTTCCCTGGGGATACGCTATTCAAAATACCTATTTAAGTGCCGATTTAGGGTTTTTTAAAGGTAATACCACACTTACGTTTATACCCTCAGCATTAAGCGAAGAGTATTATCCTGTCATAAAAATTATTTACGATTTTGATGATAATAAAATAATTACTGTTGATAAAAAGATAGTTCAAAACGATTTTGTTAATATTGTAAGTCTCGATCCTAGTTCGCCTATTGATAGTAATATATCACACATATATAAATTACCCGCTTCTGGCATTAATACATACTTCCCTTCTGTAACTGTTTTTAATGGCAATCTCGCTTTAAATAAGTTTGAATTTAAACTAACGCTTTATCCTGATACTATTTTTGATTTAGATGATTTTCATTTAATAAACTCCACACAACTTGATGTTACAGATAATAAATTTAAAAGCTTAGAAATTTTACAAGTCGAAACTTTATCAACAACATATCTAACTCATTTCTGCCTCTTAAGTACAACACCAAATTTTGAGCTTAATAGAATTTTAATTACCCCTTCTATCACACCTACACCAACGCTAACACCGACCATGACAGTCACACCGACAAGAACCCCTACAGTAACACCTACCAACACTCTAACACCTTCTATTACACCTTCCAATACTTTAACACCAACAGCGACACCTACAGAGACGGTTACACCTTCAATCACGCCCTCTATTACACCTACAGAGTCTGTCACACCAACGATTACTCCTTCTATTACATTAACACCGACGGTGACACCTACTATGGTTACCCCCACACCAACACCGACTATTACACCTACAGAAAGTGTAACGCCTACAAATACACCAACAGAAACTCCAACAGAAACAGTTACGCCTACAGAAACACCTACAGAAACACCAACCCTTACTCCGACAGAGACAGTTACGCTTACACCAACAATAACACCTACTCCCACAGCATCCCAAGCCGGCTTACCACCTACACCTACTATGACAGTAACCAAAACGCCTAGGCCTACTGTAACACCTACTAATACAGTAACACCTACTAATACAGTAACACCTACTAATACAGTAACTCCTACAAATTCTAGAACACCTACCATTACCCCTACTGTATCTCAAACAATGACACCAACACCTACAATAACACCTACCATTACTCCTAGTACTGCAGCTACAACTAACAATATATATGTTGAAAATAACGGGTTTGAAGTTCCTAATTTAGGTGGTGGCCCCGGAGTACTGTACACACAAAACCCAGTAGACCCGGATTGGACGTTTGTTGGAAAATCGGGTATTGTTGCTAATACTAGTGTTCTTGGACTAGTAAATGCGCTAAATAAGAACGTAGAATCTGGCAGTCCCGTGTTCAGTACATTAGGTCAAGCAGCTTTCTTATCAGGCGGAAACGGATTAATTACCGGGGCTAGTAGTACATATTTAGAATATGGGCCTGCTACACTAAGTACATCGCTAAACGCTAAGATAGTATTTTCTTCTCAGACATCTAATCCAAGCAATGTTACTGTAACCGTCTCCGCTTATGATGGTTCTACATACTATAATCTTGGCTCATTTATACCTACGACAACTACAAGCTTTACTACACATATGTCGCCGTCTTACGTAACTCTGCCCGCAGGTTCTATTACCCTTTACTTTGTACATGATCCAGCTGCAAGCGCTGATATTACATTTATTGACACAGTGTTCTTACAGACTCCTATATAAATAAAAATATGGAAATAGCTGAATTAACATCGTCAAATTTTGTAGGATTAACAGCTAGGTATCCTCTTGATGAACAATTTACATTTAATGAATCAGTACTCTTTACCGAACAAGATGTAAATATACCGTTTAATGAAGCTCTTCAAGATGTTAATGACCAAAAAATAAATAATTTTTCAAATTTAATTTTAACTAAAAATTCATTATTAACTAGCGGGTTTTCAATTAACCCACTTTCATTTTTATACGATTATGGGTTTACAACCTATTTTGCTGCTAATGCTCCAGGTTCTATTACCCCATCAACTAAGTTTTGGGTTGTGCAGGAGCCGGCGGTTTCAGTTAATCAAGCTGATCTTACCGTCGACGGTGAATATTCTAATATTAATAATCAATACTTTTTTGATGTTGAATTTATTTCTGAAAAATACTGTAAGATAACTCATGAAAATAATAATATAATTAGGTATCTAACAGTTGACTATACAGGTAATCTATCCTTTTGTAAGGATGCTAAGCTAGATGCTTTAGGAGAATATAGCCCTCAAATTTTTATGTACATTTATGATAGAAATTTTAAATTTTTAGTTTTAATGAAAAACATAAATGATATTAGTAAGTACGTATCATTTAATGCTAATAATAACAGACTAACTTTAGTTGAACCGCTTACTGCTACTTCAATACCATATTCTACTGCTTCTATTTTTAGAATAAACCCTAGAAGCAAATCTCCAAATAAAACCGATATTAAAGATTCCTGGGTTAGCTACAAAAAAGACTTATTTACTAATTCTCAAAATATTAATAGTACTAGGAGTTACGAACAAATTAATTCAAATCTGCTTTTAAATAGTGAATATTACAATATTTCAGGCTCTTCTATTGATTTTAACATACTATCACTTAAAAACACTAACAGTCCAGAAAATTTTCAAGGCAGAGGTAATCCTTTTTTTGATGAAGCCAATGTTGAATTTAGAGATTACCAGGCTTTATTTTCCGGCTCAAATCAACAATTTGGAAACGATAACATCTCAATAGGATATGAAACATATACATCGAATTTAATTTTTAAAAAAGATAAAGTTACTTATTTTCATATACCTCAAAATTTTTATCCTTTTCAAAGATTAAATGTAAATGATTCTTATTTAGTAGAATCAGGATCGATAGCAGGAGATCACCCTTTAAAATCTGATAAAATTTTTAAAAAGAAAGGCGACTACAGTGCTACAACTCATTTTGGTGATACAATAGAAGAAACAACCGGAGAATTTCTATGTGCCTGGTTATCTGGTAGTCCAGATCCAAATGTAAGGCCGATTTGGGTTGATAGGTATTATAATCCAAAAAATATTTCGTTTTTTAAAGCACTTACATCATCTGATTATAAAGCAGTTCGTTATATTTCTGTTTTTGATTGCTTAGTAGCAGAGGCAAATAAAATTTTAGGTGATGTAGATGTTTTTGATAAACCTTCAGATTTAATTTTTGAAAAAGGTGCATACTATGCATACCATCACTACGGACCAAAAGATGTAGATAATTTTATTAATATGCTTTCGAAAACCTTAGTTCAAAAAGATCTTATTAATTATAAATTTTTTAACGGATCAGCTGTTAACAACATAACTCCAGGCACCTATAATTTTGACGGTACTAAATATGCCTCGACTGATTCACTTCTTTCTATAAGTGCATCTAATCAATTTACTTTAATTTTTGATGGTTACAGTACTGATTGGAATAGCCCTATAGGCAATCAAATTATAGGTAATTATAATTCTGATGGATTCGGTGTCTTTAATCAATTTTCTGTAACACCTTTAGTATTCTTTAATACATTAAGCTCGTTGGATATAGCTAATACAGATCTTAATTTGCTCACAAAATTAGAAATTGATTCACCTATAAAAGGTGTTATTAGAACACAAAGCTTAGATGACTTTTTTATTTTTTATGGCGACAATTCGATTCGTAGATATAACCTTTCATTTTCAGAGATAAGAAAAACAACATCTAATCTACCAATTAGCCTAACAACAGATTTTACAGCAGATGATAACTATGCATATTTATTTTTTAATAGTAATCCTGCAGGTACACCTAATATGAAAGTTGCTAGGGCTGATTTAAATTCAAATGTTGTAGTTGATTATACTAGTAGCGTATCATTTGCTAGAGTGCCACCAGATACTAATATTTCCTTTTGTAAAACGGTTGATCTGTTTAACGGTAATTTATATTTTACTGACGGTACAAAATCTGAAATTATAGGTAATGATATTTTTTATTTAACTAACAATCAAATTAAACAGTGGAACAATATTGATACCATCGTTACGCTTACCACAGCATTTTCTACCACCAAAACAATAGAAGACTTTACTGTTGACTTTGATAACAATATATGGGTTCTATTTGATAAAAATAAATACGCAAAATATAATAAATTTAGAGAATTTTTATTATCAGGATATTTTGCAGAGCCTAACTATTTAAATTATAAGATAGAACCATTAGCTGAATTTAAGAATGGAGAATATGTAGAAGAGATGCTAGTAATGAGACAATCAATTAACGAGTCTAATAAAATTAATTTTACAAAAATTAGTATGGAAGGTATAACTGTTCTTAGTACACAGTTAAAATATCTTACCGCAGGTTATAATAACCTTACTAATGGAAAATTTTTAAGAATTAATAACCAAGCAAACTATGCTCCCGGTAATTTTAGTATAAAAGCAAAGCTTTATAATATATACAATTTAAATAGCAGCACAACAGTAGAAACAAAATTTAATTTATCTGCTATTGACCCCGGGTACCATAATTTTGCAATTCGTTTTGATGGGTACGAAGGATATATGCATTTGTTTGTTGATGGGCAGCTACAGGATATAGCAGAATTTGAACCTAGAAAGTATAAATTTAGTAGTATCACTAAAAGACCATTCTTGATTGGTACAAGCACATATTTAAATTCTATCCCTCTATTTGAATTTTTAAAAAATAATAACTATTTAGTTACAAACCTGCAAATAAAGAACTTTTATCTTTATGATAAACCTCTTTATGATTTTGATATTATTATGCATGTAAGAAAAAATATGTTTATACGGGATATAAATTTTAATGTTGCAAGCGGTAGAAGAAATTACGTAGAAGAAGTAGAAAGGTATTTTAAGTTAAGAACACCTGGTTCGAAGTCAACACTATTTAATTTAATAATTAGAAATAGTGGTATAAATGATTACGATTTACAATATGCTTTAGAGCAACGTATCTTAAGTATATTAAAGAATGCTGCCCCAGCATATACAAAAATAAACCAAATTAAATGGTCTAACTAATGAACCTTATAGACAATATACAACTAGTAAGATACCTTTCTTTTAAATTAGAATTACCTAATAATTTTGAAAAAATTAAATTTCAGTCAAATGATACTGTTTCAAGCGACCTGTTAAACTTAAAATTGAGTCATTTGTACGATAATTTCATATATCTTTACAATGCATCTTTGATTTCATCTAATGTAATACCTGTATCAAGCACTGCGGTTGCGAGTGTTACTGCAGGGGTTAATAAATTTAAGTGGTATAAAAACGTCAACACTAGTGAATTTGTTTCTATTTCTTCAGATCCAGGCTTAACAGGGCTAGATAATACAAATCTTTTATATTTAGTAAGAAATATAGATACGGGAAAGTATTCTACTTTTATGGGAACTTCGACTGCTATAGCTGTTTTTAGTTTTGATGAAGAGGCATCATACCTAACCTTAAATCAGGCAATTAATGAAGTAGAACCAGGGTTCGGTGTATATTATCAAAGTATTACTGCATTTGAAACTATAAATTTTAATCTGTTTGTGCTAGATAATAGACTTAATAAATTAGTAAAATATGATGCTAGTGGCTATTTTACTAATGATATTATTACTCAAAATTCTCTTAGATATATTAATTCTATAGGTAATTTTGGTAGTTCTAATTCAAAACTAGAATTTAATTCTCCAACCGGTCTAACATCCTTTAATAAAACCCTATATGTGCTCGACTCAGGTAACAAATGTATTAAAACATACGACACAGATTTAAATTGGCTAGCCACATATAGGCTTTCAATTGATTTAAAAGATATTAACCCCATAGATATTGCAGCTGATAGTTATGGAAATATCTTTATACTTACTAACAAAAACTTTATAAAATATGATAGCACTTTTCAAAATAAAGAAATATTTGATACGTCTTTAACTTACCCTGGAGAATATTTTAATAAAATAGTCTTTTCTAAATTTAATAAAGATATCTTTTATCTAGTTTCTAATAAAAATGTTTATAAAAAAATTGCATCAACACCGTCTGATACTATAGGCAAATATCTTCTTTATTTATACAACTACAATTTACCTAACGATAAAATAACAGGATTTGCATCTACTGCTAATAATGTGGGTGATAGAAATCTTTTATTTTCGTTTTTTAACAATACCGGCAAATTAGGTAACTTTTTTGATAACTTAAATCTTTACGATGTTTTAAGAATAAGAAATTTTGATGTTTATAGTTTTGATCAAATTAAATTTAATAAAGAAGAGTATCTTCAAAACTGGGTCTTTAATAAAGCAATTTCTAAACTTCTTATTAATCATATGAGATTTAGGGACCAGATTGCTGGTAAATTTATTGGCTCACAAGACAATAAAGGCAATATTGTATTTGAAGGTACAAGATACCTTTTGCCAGATGAATTAGATTCAATATTTTTTAGTCAAGATTTGTCTTTTTATTTGGGAGTCAATGAGATAACCACTAGTAGTGTTTTTAATAGAATTACTAAAAAAATATATAATATTCAGGTAGCTTTAAAAAATGTTTTAGACGCTGAAATAACAAATAACCCTGGGCTTACAATACCTGTATATATAAGTTAATAAATGAAATACGTGTTTAGTGTTAAGCAAGGTCAAGGTGTACAAAAAATTGTACCGGTTTTACCTACTGCCACAACGACTATGACACCTACACCCACTATTACACCTTCTATAACACCTTCTGGGTTTCCCACGCCTACTCCTTCTATTACACCTACTATTACTAAGACACCGACCATCACACCTACTATTACTAAGACACCCACTATTACACCTACTATCACGAGAACACCTACACGTACACCAACAACTACAAGAACGCCTACACCCACACCTACTGTAACACCACTAATACTTTTCAGGCAGCCGTTTAGATATCTCTTAGTTGGTTTTAACTTTAATGGTAATGATTTTGATGCTGAGGCCGCTGTAAACGATATTCCTGGCTATATAAATAACTATGTACCTGTAGGCGGTTGTCCCAATCCTGGCGAAACAACATCTGTAGATTCGCTATCATATGGGGGTGATGTAAAGAGTTCTGTTGGCCAAGAGCAAATACTAATCGATCTTAGAACCTTAAGTGCTATAGCCATACCTACCACATCAGTGGTAAATATAGGATTGTCGGGTAACTGGTATACCTTATTTTCTATTAACCCTGCATGGTCATTTACATTATCATTTAGCGCTATTAATGGTGGGGAAATGACTTGGGATCAAACAAATTATAAGTTTGATATAAGTGGTGGAACTGTTGTTGATACTAAGGACTTTGTATTCCCTGCAACCTCTCTGGCGAGTGGTCAAGTATGTACACCACCGTCTTATAAGTCTATATCTGAGTTAATTTATTACGTCAATATAGGTGAAATACAGGTAAATTACTAATGTTTAATATTAATCTATTAGTCGTGCACATAAAGAAAAGAAAGATAAAAGGTTGAATTCATAAACGAAAAGAATAATTACTACATGAATATATTTAATAACGACAACCCTCACACAAATGGAGAAGTTGAACTAATTTCTTCTTTGCCTAAAAATCTTACTATATTTGATGTTGGTAGTAGGTCGGATAGTGAATTTTTAAATTATGAAGGCGTTGTTCATTATTTTGAACCTGTGCCCGAATTTTTAGAGCGCTTAAAAACTTTTTCTAATAAAAACACAGAAAGTTATTTTAATAATTTTGGTTTATCTAATTTAAGTGAATCACTTTTTTATTATCCTAGGCATCAATCTTTTGTTAACAGATCAAGAGATTCAAAAAACGATAAAGTATTGTTACAGCTCATGAAGGGAGATGAATACATTTTAAAAAATAATATATCTAAAATTGATTTTCTTAAAATAGATACCGAAGGGTTTGAATTTAATGTACTTAAGGGATTTGAAACCTCTATAGATTTAATAGACACTATTCAGTTTGAATATGGCGGTTGTTTTTCTGATAATAATATAACTTTAAATGAGGTTTGTAGCTTTTTAAAAACTAAAGGGTTTAATTTGTTTTATTATGTAGCACCAACTAACCCCGTTTTATTAAGCAATTTTTCAGACCATTATCAATATAGTAATATTCTTTGTAAAAGAAAATAACTCGCACCTGGCAGGACTCGAACCTGCTACCAACGGATTAGAAATCCGTTGCTCTATCCAGATGAGCTACAGGTGCAATGGTACCTCCGGTAGGATTCGAACCTACGTTTTGCGCTAATCTGGCGCCAAGCACGGGTATAAGCCATGTGTCTTAACCACTAGACGACGGAGGCAAATTATTTTGCTTTATCTATATCATCTTGTTCTAAAAGCCCTACAATATCCATTCCATACTTTTCTTTAAAGTATAGCTTTACTTGTTTAAAAGTTTTAGAAAACTCTTTTTTATCATTAGCATATCTTAATTCTAGTTCCAAAAATCGCCTACAATATTTTTCATATTGCTTTGAATCAAAAACTTCTTGTTTGTCTAGATTTTCAACTGCCTCTGCAATTTTATTTGATTCTCGAATTACCCATTTGTAGTTTTCGTTAAGAATATCTAGTTTAATAAGCAAATTATCAATATTCATTTTTTTATGGCCCAAATCGGACTCGAACCGATACTTGAACGATTTTAAGTCGTTTGTCTCTGCCGTTGGACTACTGGGCCATCAATCCTCCTCTGTATTATCTTTAGGAATAACAGCCATAGGCTTATCACCTAGTTTACCGTAATATTTCCACAATCCATTAAAATCGTCAGTAATAGTATATTCTATGCCATAGATAATTAAACCAGGCGTCACATCTACTAACTTTAATATTTCGTTAACTTCTTTATTTGTAATTTCATATTCACCAACCGATTCGTTAAAAAAAGGTCCTGTAAAACAACGATTAGAATTAGTACAAACCTTAATCTTTGTAATAAATTCTTTATCTTCTAGCTCTACTGGTTTATCAAATTGACGAGGTGAATAAAAAGCCAATTCCTGAAAAGTATAAGGCAGTCCGTTTTTTACCTTGCGCCGGTACATTTAAACATTATGGAGGAAAAGGTTATAACGTCAAGGATATTTGTAAATTTTCTTACCTTTTTTGACAATATAATTACGGATTTCTCTGCCTTCCTTTGTAGTCCAATTAACTACATCGAAATTATTGTCAAATACTTTCTTTTTAACGGGCCTGTATTTATCACCTTTTCCTGCGCTCATAGTATAAGTTTAGCCTTATTTATTTAAAAAATCCATAAATAATTCATAGGCTTTAAAATGAATAGTATAACTTATTTATCTGGCGGAACTACTGTTATTCTTTTTAAAGGCTATAATTTTGATTATACAAGGTTTGTATATCTAAGTACTACCAACGACAATAGTGAAGCATATAGTACAGAGACAGTAGATTATTTTCCAGGTTCGTCGTTATACCCCGCATTTACAGGATTTAAATACACAGACTTTTCTATAGCAGAAAATATACTAACATTAAACGTATCTAATTTATCAGGCGGTGGGTATTATGATGTTATTATATTTACTAATGCGGGATACACAAAGCTTTCAGATAACAATCTTTTAATAAACGCAAGTAATATGGGTGCCTATGTTATTCCTACTCCAACACCTACAGCTTCTATAACACCCTCACCTACACTTACTCCAACAATTACCCCGACGATATCTATCACCCCCACTATTACACCAACAGTAACACCCACTACTTCAATTACGCCTACTATAACACCTACTAAAACACTTACACCTACTTTAACTCCAACAAAGACCGCTACACCTACTATTACACCTACTGAAACAGTTACACCAACCATAACACCCACTGTAACAGTTACATCTACTACAACCCCAACAAATACAGTTACTATTACACCTACAAGATCTTTAACACCTACACCTACAAAAACAGTAACTATAACACCAACTGAAACTGTCACTCCAACTATAACACGCACTATAACACCTACTATTACTCCGACTAAAACTAACACACCAACTGTAACTCCAACCCCATCAATTACACCTACAGAAACTATTACACCGACTACTACAAAAACACCAACACCTACACCAACTATTACTAAAACAATAACACCTACAGCTACAAACACCCCGACAGAGACACCCACTTTAACCCCTACAAAAACAACTACACCTACAATAACTCCAACAAAAACTATAACCCCAACCATTACTAATACACCGGGTGCTTCACCCACACCAACAAAAACACCTACACCTACAAGAACATCAACACCTACAATAACACCTACCATTACAAAAACACCAACTGTAACACCATCACGAACCCCAAAAAGAACACCAACACCTACAAGAACTTCAACACTTACACCTACAAGAACTCCGACAACCACTATTACACCTACAATTACACCTACAATTACGCCAACTGAAACCGTAACCCCTACAATTACGCCAACTGAAACTGTTACACCGACAACCACTATTACACCTACAAGAACTCCGACAAATACAGTTACACCTACAAGAACTCCTACAAATACAGTTACACCAACAGTTACAATTACGCCTACCGTTACACCTACTAATAGTGTTACACCTACAATAACACCTACAACCACACCTACTATGTTTGTCTTTAATGTATTTGATGAAGCTAAGAATTATATAACACCTACACCTACAGTTACTGTTACTATAACACCTACTGTTACTGTTACACCAACAGTTACTACAACTACAACACCTACTACCACGCCTACTGAAACTGTTACTCCAACAACCACTCCAACTATAACTCCTACTAAAACTGTTACACCGACAATAACTCCTACCGAAACTGTTACTTCAACACCAACTATAACTCCTACTGAAACTGTTACTCCTACAGTAACGACAACTACAACGATAACACCAACTATAACTCCCACTGAAACTGTTACTCCTACAGTAACGACAACTACAACGATAACACCAACTATAACTCCCACTGAAACTGTTACTCCTACAGTAACGACAACTGCAAATCTGTCACCCACGCCTACTGCAACCATGACACTTACACCGACGGAAACACCTACTACCACACCTACTGAAACTGTTACTCCCACAGTTACTCCTACTGAAACAGTAACCTCTACAGTCACCCCTACTATTACCCCCACAGAAACTGTTACTCCCACAGTTACTCCTACTGAAACAGTGACTTCAACGGTGACGCCTACCGAAACTGTTACCCCCACAGTTACCCCAACACTTACGCCTACTGTAACACCTACTGAGACTGTCACCCCTACAGTAACACCTACCGAAACTGTTACAACTACACCTACTACAACAGTTACACCTTCATTAACTCCTACAGAAACCGTCACTCCAACTGTTACTCCTTCAGTAACAGTTACACCTACAATAACACCTACTGTGACGCCTTCTAAATTTGTCTTTAATGTATTTGATGAAGCTAAAAATTATATAACACCTACAGTCACGCCTACAGCTACAGTAACACCTACTACCACTACAACTGTTACGCCTACAGTAACTCCTACAGAAACCGTCACTCCAACTGTTACGCCTACTAGTAGTATTACGCCTACAGTAACTCCTACAGAAACCGTCACTCCAACTGCAACGTTAACGCAAACACCGACTACAACACCTACTATTACTCCGACTATTACCCCTACAAATACAAGTGTACCGACATTTGCTTTTGAAAAGACATATGCATGCCCAGTGCCTCCTGAATTACAGTTCCAGCCCTCTGCAAGTGACCCTACATATATTGGAATACAGTATCAAGGTACTTGCTCATCTCCAAACACCTATCCATCTAAAGTCGGTACAACAGTATTTCAATCTAATTCTGTATTTGGACCTATATATTGCTTCTTAGACGGTAATTTAAAAACGCTGATTAAGAAAGACGGTATTATCAGTAATTTAAATATTTTCTATGTAACGTTTAATGGTGATGCTACCCAAACTAAATACTATGCAAGGCTTGTTGCTAATAGCTATTACTACTTCGTTACGGGGGGTGATTATTGGCCGGTTTAAGTGTAATTTAAGTATGGTTTATACATAAATATATTATATGGCCGGTAATGCACGATTTCATAATAAATGGCATAGAAGAAATCACCATTCTTCGCCTTCAACAGGTTATCCGGACTCTGGAACAGATCCAATAGCCTCATCTGAAGAACCATTTATTGGTGATTTTGTAACTTATAATTCAATCTCTGCACATGAAAATCTTTATATTGATGGCGACGCTACTATTCAAGGAAATTTGTCGGTTTACGGAGAATTTACTTATTTAGATACTGTTGTTTCTGTTACAAGCGCATTAAGCGTCATTAATCACGGCACAGGACCAGCACTAACAGTTGAACAATGGGGCCCTCAACCAATTGCAAGATTTATTGATGGTGATGCACAGGGTGGACCAAAAACTGCTTTGTTTATTGCAGATCAAGGACATGTTATTGTAAATGGAGTTTCTGCTGCACAAAAATATGATCCTTATCAAGGCTTGTCGGCATCAGTACCTATGGATTTTTCTGTATATGGTAATGCTTATGCGAAAAAAGCTTTTATTTATGATAGACCAGATGGTAATACTGTTTATGTAAGTACTACCGGCTCTGATTTAAATAGCGGATTAAACCCATCTCAAAAAGTTCGAACAATTAAAAAAGCCTGTCAAATAGTTTTTAATGTTTACGGTACTAATAAAGCTACTATTCAAGTTGAAGCAGGCGATTATACAGAAGTAAATCCAATTTATGTACCGGCAGGTACTTCGATAATTGGTGAAGCGTTTTTACGAAGAACAAATGTAAGACCTTACCACAAACAAATGGATATTTTTTGGCTTAACACTGCATGCTACATGTGGGGCTTTACTTTTCGTGATACCTGGGACCCTTGTGCTGCAACAGCATTTCCTAATTTAGATAAAAGAAGCGCAGCTTACAAGGTTGCGTTTAATACACCTGGATATGAAATAGACACTACAAAACCTGGTGGTCCTTTTGGTTTACCAATCGTATCTAAACCATTTGTTACTACCAGCCCTTATACTCAGGGTATGAGCTCTATTACTAATTATTTAAAAGTACCTATACAACCAGATTTATTTCCAAGTTACTTTTTACCCAATACACAGCACTTTGAATTATTTGATGACGGGGAAAATGTAAAAAGATTATTTAGCATAATTACTGAAACACTCTCTACCGGTATTGTACCTACACCACCGGCCATATTTGCTCCTAACAATTATACACCTACTGCTACAAACATACTTACATATAGTTTAAGCTCTATAAAAGAAGAAGTAATTAACTATATTGATAGTAATTCTCCTCCTGATGATTATGATAAAACAAAATGCAGGAGAGATCTTGAGTATATAATTAATGCAGTAATTGATGGAGTTACTACTGGTACATCTACCTCTGCAGTCAATGCTGCTAACGCCTATCTTATAGGAGGATACGTACCAATAGGTGGATTACCAGAAGATCAAATTGAATCAACTATAGGAGCGTATAATTATGCGAAGGATCTTTGCCTTGCAGCTATACAACCCGGTAAGCAAGAGCAATCTAATGTAGAGCTTTCTTTTGATGTTGTGGCTAATATTATTGAAACAGGAGTATCTCCTTTACCAGTAACCACAACGCCTTCTATTGGAAGCGCTATGGCGATAACGTTACTACAAACAAATAGTGCATTTATTCAAGAAGCTACAGTAAGATGGGTTTCATATAATTATCCCTTACTTGCATATAGTAGAGACAAATGCTTTAGAGATGTGGGTTATATTATTGAAGCTACTGTTTACGATTTAGTTAATAATACAACATTAAGTGCTATAAGTGCAGGTCAATTTTATTTTAGCGGCACATCTAGTGTCCTCCCAAGTGATCAAGTTACACAAACTGCAGATGCTATAAGATTTGCAAAATCTGTTGCAGTAGATGTTATTAATAACAAATATCTTAAAACATATGAACAAAGATTTGATAACACCTATACTAACGGCTATTTAGCTACCAGTTATATTACTAGCGAATTTAATACAATTATTAATATTATTAGAAACGGTGTTGCAGTATTGCCACCAGTGGTTTCAATACCTGTTAATAATGATGCTGCAACACTATTAAATCTCAATAAACCATTTGTACAAAAAACAGTAATTAATTATGTTGATAAAACATTTCCGGGGTTTGCTTATAGTAGAGAAATTTGTGAACGCGATGCAGGATTAATTATCGATTGTATTGTCGATGATCTTAATAATGGAACTAACGTAAAAGCTATAAGCGCAGGTAGTAGATATTATAGAGGTAATTCTAGTGTAATTATTGGTCAAGAAGTACAAACTATTGCAGCATTAAGATATATTAATTTCTTAGCTAATAAAATAGTTACAAATACACCAGCCATTACATCTCAAACGTTTAATCCGTTTCTTTCTTCTGGCTATTTATTAAAAGAAGATGTAGCTAGATCTTTCGATCAAATAACTGATATTATTTTAACTGGAGAGAAGCCAGAAAATCAATTTTTTGATCCATTAATGCCAAGTGGTGGCTTAGCTGCCGGGTTTGTTGCTGATTCTTGGAATTTAATAGCAAATATAATAGCTAGTAATGGTACATTTTCACCGCCCGTAACAAGCTCGGGATCTTCTGTGCCTGGAGCAGCAGATGCTATATCTTTATTAACAGATAATAAAAAGTATATTCAAAGATTAGTGGTTGAATATGTAGATAGAATTTATCCTAAATTAATTTACAGCAGAGATTTATGTTTTAGAGATGCAGGGTTAATTATTGATAGTATTGTTCAAGATTTAGTACTAAATACTAATTTCTTTAGTATCTCCGCTGGGCAAGCTTACTTTAAGTTTAATGAAAGCTTAATACCCGGTCAAGAATCGCCTACAGTAGCTGCTATATTGTTTGCCAATTTAGTATCTCAAGCTGTAATAACGAATACTCCGTTTAGTTACTACACACAACAATATGATCCTGCATATGCTCAGGGAATTACTGCAGGACCATATGTACAAACAGCTTATACAGTAGTTTCTGGAATTATTTTAAATGGTATTGGCTCAATTTCTCCTGGTACGTTTACACCGCCTTCTCCTGGTGCGGTAGATGCAAATTATCTACTTAATCTTAATAGATCGTTTATTCAAAATGAGGTTATAAACTATGTTAATACCACTTACCCGTCCTTAAGATATAATATTGCATCTTGTTTTAGAGATACTGGCTACATAGTAGATGCTGTTTCTTATGATATAACACAAGGTAATTATCTAAGCAGTATTAATGCAGGTAGTTACTATTATAACGGGACAGGTCAGTCATTAGTTAAGGGCCAGCAAAAACAGACTGCTGATGCTTTAAAGTATGCAAACATAATTTCACAAAATATTATTAATAACACGCCTATTACAAGCAGAGCAGATGCAGTCGCACTACTACAATCAAATAGGCTGTTTATCCAGAAAGAAGTTATTGAATATGTTGATAAAGCTTATCCAACATTAGTTTATAACAAAGATAAATGTGAAAGAGATGTCGGTATCATAATAGATGCAATATGTTACGACATTACAACAGGTACTACTATTAGTGCTATAGAAGCCGGTAATGCATATTTTGATAATGTAACTAACGTTTCGTTAATTTCAGGTCAAGAAATACAAACCGTGATGGCAATTAATTATGCTAAATATCTTGCCTTACAGATAATAGCTAATGAACCGGTTCAATTTATTGGCGCAGGCTGTGGTATTAGAGTTGACGGTGAACTAGCTTCAGGGTTCTTAAGAAGTTTTGTTACTGACTCGTTTACTCAATTTAATGCAGGTGGTAAAGGTATACATATTATAAATTGCGGTTACGCACAGCTGGTTAGTACCTTTACCATTTGTACAACAGAAGGAATAATTACAGAAGCTGGTGGTCAGTGCAGTATTAGTACTTCTAACTGTTCGTTCGGGCTTTCGGGATTAGTTGCTACAGGTAAATCTAAATTCCCAGTACTGACAGGTTATCAGACCATTACGACACCCCTTGCTGAAAATTTTGTTTATATACAAGACGTAACACCCAGGCCTCTATCTGCATTTGTTGCTGCCTTGCAAGCCGGTTTTGAATTAGAAGGTATACCAGTATTAGAACCGTATAATGGATTGCTTATTAATATTGAAGATGACCCTGCAAGTGATTACGATGAATTCTTTAACCCAGGTGCATTGCCTAAGTATCATAGTATTAAGTCGGTTAGCGCCTTAGATGTAGGGTACCCTCCTTATACATATAGAATAGAACTTGAATCCAACATTCAAGCACCATTAACAGCTTCTTCTGCACAACCTAAGTACGTAGAGTTTTATCTAAGAAGTCTAATTGCCACATCTTCACATGCATTTGAATATATAGGTACTGGTGTTGATCTAGAATTAGCTGTTCCATCATTAGGTGGTAAACCTATTAATGAAAACGAAGCAGTATTTTCGGACAACGGTATAGTATACTATTCAAGTACTAATGAACGCGGAGACTTTAAGGTAGGAGGAGGCTTTAAAGTAGTACAGGGTAAAGGAACCATTGAAGGATTAGACTTTAATAAGTCAATTCTTGCATTAGTTACACCTTTAATACTTAGTCTAGATTAAATAATATTATGGCTAATATACCTTTAAATTATTTTACGAGAAAAGCGTTTTCGCTTACCCCGACTCTATCTTCTTTATATACAGCACCTTTTGATAGGGCTTCGATTGTATTAGCAGCATATGCTACCAATTTAACGTTAAACGACGTTACAGTTACTTTAGGATTATCTGGTGTAGGGGCTCAATTTGTACCTAAGCAACCTTACGTTGATTACGCAAAAGATATTCTTATTTCTGGTAATGACACTACAAGCCTAGTACCAGCCAAATTGGTATTACAGCAATATGATACAATAATAGCGTCTTGTAACACTCCAAATGCGGTAATATTAAACATATCTATCCTAGAAACGCTTAATACTATAACTTAATTATGGGAAAGTACATTACCACCCCTGAAACAATAAGTGGGAAAGTAAAAGTACGATTACCGACCCAGGCGCAGGCTCTTTCTGCACGTTATACGTTTTTAAACCTTCAAAATGCTGAACCTAATTTAGGTACTCCCGTAAATCCCGGGTCTGCATGCCCTGATCCTAACAGTATCAGATACATGCTAATGTCTAACAATAGTTATGGAACTAGTGTAACGCCGCCAACCGCGTGGAGGGTATGGTCTGTCGACTATCCTAGAATTGCAGCTTACGCAGATAAGAGCAGTTTAGCTATCGGTAACGGTCAACCAGTAAATAAAAATAGCTTAGTATTTAGTAACTACAATTATTCAACAAATAATATTTATAATAGTCAAACGTTTGATGAAAATACCTTTAATGTATTTTCTATGAGCGGTATTTATTTGTTTAACGCTACAACAGTTGGAGACCCCGCTAGTGCAACCGCATTTATTGTTACTGAAAACGGTAATGTGGGCATTAACACGGATAACCCAAATACAAACTTAACAGTAAATGGAAGTATATCTGCACGCTCTAATGTGTTTGTAAGAAGCGCATTAACAGTTTTTGGAAATACTACATTAGGCGATCAAAAATTTGATACAAATACTTTAAGAGGTGAAGTGTATATAGCAGATAGTTCGCCTACATCATTAATTTTTGGTGATGGCAATGCAAATTATGACACCAATTTATACCGAAGTGATGCAAATTTACTCAAAACAGATGATTCATTTCATTGTAATTCATTAAGTTCGATGAATGCTCTTACCGGGGCAGATATAGTTCTTACAAACGCATTTGTAACCACCCTACCGTCAGCTACCGCATCAGGAGAATTTTTAATTTTAAATATAAACGGAGAATATAAAGCTATTAGATTGTGGGATGCTCCTACTATAGGATCGTTCCCTGTAGCTACATTACCATAATATGAGTAATCCTTTTAATTATACCTTATCAGATTTTTTTGATACTAATATTCCTGCTGTTTACGATCAAGATTATTATGTTGATTATAAAAGCTTAAGATTTCAATTATCTTCTACGTATTATCAACAATTAACAGCTCTAACTTGTAATAACAAAGGGCTTTGTGCACTTGATTTGGGTAACTTGCCCAATTTGTCATCAGTTTCAATAAGAGAGCCCAGCTTAGTGCAGTTTCAATCATCTACTAATTTGACATATATAAGCGCAGAAAACGTAAGTGTACCTAATTTAGTTCTCTCTGGTGGTACATTTACTTATTTTGGTATATTTTATTCTCCTGCGCTTCAATCTATAGATCTAACCAATGTTAAATCAATAGGTAATTTTGTTATGGTAATTAATAATTACCAATTGTCAGAAATTAACTGGGGAAATAGTTTAAATACTGTTCCAACTTTTTTAATTTTAGGTAGTAATAATTTAAGTAATGAAACAGTCGATACGCTCTTTTCATCGATTTGCGCGGTAAGCGGTAATACAGATTTAACAGGCAAAACAATAACTGTATCCAACCCTAACTCCGGTACTAATACCGGGTATGAAGCATTAACTGCATTACAAGACGAAGGCGCATCGATATCTGTATCCGTTATTTCTCCTACACCTACTCCAACGCCCACTATTACACCTACGGTTTCTCTAACACCCACTATTACACCTACTGTATCGCGAGGTGCAGCAATCGGATTTATTATATGGGTGGCTAATGAAACAGTATCTACTTACGGTACAAATAATGATTGCGCAGTACAAATTATGCTTATATCGCCAGAAGGAAGAACATTTACTGTTGCAAGTGATTTAGGTTCTACCACAGTATCTTCGGGTTCAGTGACTACTATTAACGGAGTTCGAGCATCTGTTTGGGGATCGGGGGAGACTAAGACTATTACTATTACCGATACTACAAACGGTAGTAGCTCAACTACAATATTTGTTACACCTGGATATAATACTGGAGATGTTTCTATAACAGCTACCCCCGCCGGTGGCTCACCTACCACATATAATAATATTGCAGGATCTACTAGTTTTAGTAATCCTATTTCTTTTTATAACGGCCAAAATGTAACCACCACGCCCACGCCTTCGATTACCCGTACTCCAACGCCCACTATTACACCTACAAAAATACCTACTGAAACTGTTACGCCGACAATAACACCTACGGAAACAGTTACGCCGACAATTACACCTACTGTATCGCGAGGTGCAGCAATCGGATTTATTATATGGGTGGCTAATGAAACAGTATCTACTTACGGTACAAATAATGATTGCGCAGTACAAATTATGCTTATATCGCCAGAAGGAAGAACATTTACTGTTGCAAGTGATTTAGGTTCTACCACAGTATCTTCGGGTTCAGTGACTACTATTAACGGAGTTCGAGCATCTGTTTGGGGATCGGGGGAGACTAAGACTATTACTATTACCGATACTACAAACGGTAGTAGCTCAACTACAATATTTGTTACACCTGGATATAATACTGGAGATGTTTCTATAACAGCTACCCCCGCCGGTGGCTCACCTACCACATATAATAATATTGCAGGATCTACTAGTTTTAGTAATCCTATTTCTTTTTATAACGGCCAAAATGTAACCACCACGCCCACGCCTTCGATTACCCGTACTCCAACGCCCACTATTACACCTACAAAAATACCTACTGAAACTGTTACGCCGACAATAACACCTACGGAAACAGTTACGCC